>JAESGS010000166.1_pt1 | contig 91171 bp, 86 predicted proteins | sample 9269761 | NCBI WGS metagenome assembly JAESGS01 (sample SAMN15741799, study PRJNA653493) | algae metagenome | isolation source: Cyanosarcina radialis HA8281-LM2 and co-occurring heterotrophs from damp... | place: USA: Makauwahi cave, Hawaii | collected 2011-01-06 | reverse complement strand
AATGCTCGGAGATATCCGCCCAGGCGAATTATGCGCGCGCTGCAAGATGCCGTTAATCACGATTGAGGCCGTTTCTCGTCCCATCACGAGGCACGCAGCGCCATATGCTCGCCGACAGCCCGAGATAGGTCTCCCCAAACTCTGCGACCTGATCGTCGATGCGCTACGACCGTCTCACTCGCCGCAAGGCACTACGCACCCTGCGTTCCTCGCCTTGAACAGTCGTGAACACAGGCCCTGAGCGGGCGCGAGCGACTTCATTCGGTTCTGTGAAGCGTCCGGTTCGCGGCGCAAAGTATGCCACTTTACCCGTTTGCGTCCGTGTCCGCTTATGGTATCTCGCAATGGCCCGCTCTACGTCTGAGTTAGGGGCGCGTGCGGTCTAAGCACGACGTTTACATGGATGACAGCTTTCTCAACTCCGCGCCCAGAAGCGGCGGGTCAGCAATCACCCCACTGCTGAAGTCCGAACGCAATGGCGTTGCCGACTGCGCGGAAATTGATTTCCAGCGAAAAGGGGGCCGTCACCCGACTGTCCGGTTCCGGGACGCGCTAACAGGAAGCTGCCGTCAACGCCCCGGGCGCAAGCGACGAGGACTTCGCCGGTTTCGCAAATTGGCTAGCGCTCTACCGCCCATCTATGGGAAGGACCTCGCGCGCCAAGTTTAGAGTTCAGCACTATGATCCCCCGCTCATCACGACGATAGCGAGAGATGACGGGTACGCAAAGGCTATGGCAACCATTCACGATATGACTGCCTTCGCAGGATCCTTGGTGATAGAAATGGGCAACGCTGCCAACATGGATTGTTGAAGCCATGTGCTTCGCAAAGATGTCGGCCGGTCAGACCCGGCTAGTCGTCTCCCGCGGCGGACTCGCCGGCAGGCTTTTCGATCAGCTCAATAGCAATCGCCAGCCCGAACTGTTCAATCCGTTGCGCGGCAGCTTGCAGGCTAACCTTGCTGAAAAATGGAAGGCCAACGGTTCCATCCGCATAGGGCTTCCGCATTACGCCGTAGACGACCTTGAATTTGGTTCGGTCGACGCGCTCCGTACTTTTCGGCAGCTGCGCTTCAAAGCCGTCGCCAAGACTCTTCACTTTTGATCGCAGCGTCTTGCGGAACTTCGCGTCGCTCACAAAGGCTTCAGCGCTGACCAGACCTTGCATCCAGACATGGCTAATTGGACCAGAAGATTCTCCGTCCTTGAGGTGAATGAATTCGCCATTCTTGGAGAGAAAGTCGCACGGTTCAAGATTGCCGTATCGCACTCCCTGGGGATTGATTTTTTGTTGATCGAGCTTGAGCAAATCCGGGCGGTTTGACTCGATATCTGCAATCAGATCTCGCTCGTTGGCGCATTCCGTCGCTCCAATGATCGCGACTTTTTCCAGCGCGTCGAAATAGTCCTCAACTAGCTTCTTGAAGCGTTTCTCGACGACGTACCAATCGCCTGCGAACAGCACATAGTGCTTTTCCTTGTCCCCAGCGCCGAGCGACGCCTCGAATACGAAGCAATCGTAGACCCTCCATTTCTCAGTGAATTCTTCCTCGCCATCCCCCTTTGCCTTGATGCGATGATTGGCCTTCACCTCGGAGAAGTCATCGTCAAACTCGCAGCGGTTTAGTTCCGCCACATAATCGTCAATTGAGAGGCTGTGAAACGTGGTGCCGTGTGAACCAAATCCGTTGTAATGGAGCTCGTTCCCTTCGGTATAGTTGACGACTTCCGGGGGTGACATGTGGAGCTGCGAGGCTTGCCCGTCTCTCAGCTTCCCCAACGCCTCTTCAAGTTGCCCGTCGAGTAGCGCGATAATGTCCTTCTCATGCACGATCTGCATGTTGTCGACCCAGGCGAATTCCTTCTGGTAGTCGATCTTCTTGTACGCTTTGATTATGTCGGCACACTTTTGCCGGAGACCGTCTGCTTTGATCACGCAGGTGATCGACAAACTATCTTTTCCCGCAACGAACCGAGCAAATTTCAAGTCGGTTGGCGTACCGCCTGCAACCCGCGCTAAGTCGCGCAGCATGTCCACGCCAAAGGCTTGCAAATCGCTATCACGGCTTGCCTGTACGCGTTTTTGAAATGTTACGGCGTCGGGCGTGGCAAGATCGAGCGTGCGAAGCTGACTTCTGGGAACGGTATTGAGCGTCACCTTCAGTCCAAACTGGCGCTCGAATGCATCGTCGTTGAGGGCAATGTGGATATGTCCGAAGCAAATGGCGGCAGTTCGGTCTCCGACTGGCAAGAAGACTACCGCTCCCGCGCCACTCGCAAAAATGTCTGCTGGCAGGTCCGCACTCTGCGGGCTGAGGAATTCTACCCAAGATGGCGTGTTGGAATATATCTGACCGATAAAAAGCGATGCGCCCTCGACGCCATTCCAAGGTCGCTGCGCTAAGGCCCGGTCGCTTCCTTGAGCAAAAGTGGCTGAGAATGCGTCGCCTATAGTTCGGCCTTCACGCAGTAAACGAATGTTGAGAGTACGTAAACGCGCCTTTTCTCCAGCCACTTTAGCTCCCCCCGGTAAACTATTATCAGAACCAGAAAGTTGCCGCCAGATCGTACAGGCGTCCCAAGGGCATTGGCCGTCCGCTACCTCACTTCGTTCGACTGAACCCGCTCGGGCGGTTTCAGCGCCCTCGGGTGACGAACCCTGACGCAACGAAAGAAGGCTTTGACGGAAACCAACATATGCTGGCTTCCGATGTTGACCGTCGTAGATCTCAAAGACAACGCGGGGCAAGAGGGCTTAGCTGTGGACGTGAGCGCAAAATCCCTGTGTACTACGATGAGGGGGTAGACGGCACCGTGGATACACAACGCGCAAACCATGGCGTACTGTTCGATGATCGTTTCCTCGACAAATATGCTGGGCCGATCATTACCGATCCAGCAGTTGCCATCGTTGAACTTGTCGCGAACGCTTGGGACGCCTATGCGACCAAGGTCGATATAGTCTGGCCGAAGCGCAGCCAGGCTATTCCCTTCTCCATCACCGACAACGGCAAAGGGATGACACCTGCGCAGTTCGAAAGGCGCTGGAAGACGCTCGACTATAATCGACTCGCGGACGAGGGCAGCAAGGCGGCACCGCCGGCCGACCTGCCGGATTCTCCTCCGAGGCATCCGTATGGCCGTAACGGTAAAGGCCGCCACGCAGCGTTCAAGTTTTCCGATCCTTACAGGGTGCGCACTTGGCGCGATGGCACCGAAACCGTTTACGAGGTTCGTCGCGGTGTTACCCAACCGTTCGACGTGACGGTGATCAGCTCGCGCGATAAAGTAGCGGGACACGGCACAGAGATAGCGGCCACCACCTCCGATGGCACAACCGTGGACGCGGACACCGCGCGCGAGATCATCGGCACGCGCTTTCTGGCAGATCCAAATTTCGTGGTCTCGCTCGACGGGACTCTGGTCACCTTCGACGACATTCCGACGCGGAACATCCAGAAGGCCAATGTCGATGTGCCCGGTTTTGGCGTCGTCGAGATCGTAATGATCGATAGCCAGAAAGCCGACCGTACCACGAGGCAGCACGGCATCGCCTGGCGCGTGAATTCACGGCTGGTGGGAAGCCCGGGTTGGGTCGGGTTCGACCATGAGCGAATCCTCGATGGACGAAGCACGGAGGCAAAGCGTTTCCAGTTCATTGTCTCGGCCGACATCCTTGAGAATGCGGTGCAGCCGGACTGGAGTGGGTTCATTCCAAATGACGCGGCGTGGCAGGCCACTCGGCCCGCTGTGCATGCGCAGATCAAACAGTACCTATCCACCTTCTCGGCCGACCGCCGCCGGGAGGCGAAAAATTCGGTCAAGGAATACCTCGTCAAGACCGTGCGGCAGCTGCCTGCCGTTGGGCGAGAACGCTGGAATCAGTTCGTCGATGAGGTGATAGACAATTGTCCCTCGATCTCGACAGAGGAGGTCGGCAAGGTCGCCGGGATCCTCGCCAATCTCGAATTGAGCACGTCGAAGTTCAGCCTGGTCAGCAAGCTGAACGAGTTGCAGCCCGGCGATCTTGATGCGCTCTACGAACTCCTCGATGACTGGACCCTCAGGCTCGCGAAGGACGCCCTTGATGAGATCCAGACGCGCCTGAAGCTGATCGAGGACCTGGATAAGAAACTTCGTGATGAGACCATGGATGAGGTTGGCGACCTGCAGCCCCTGTTCGAGCGCTCACTGTGGGTGTTCGGTCCCGAATTCGAGAGCCTTGAGTTCACGAGCAACAAAGGCATGACTGAGGTCATTCGTAAGATCTTTGGATCAAAAGAGAGCGGCAGCAGACAGCGGCCCGATTTCGTAATGCTCCCCGATGGTAGCGTGGGGCTTTATAGCCGTGACGCGCACGACCTTGGACACGAGGTAGACGGCGTGTCCCGCCTCGTCGTGGCGGAGATAAAGAAGCCCGGCGTGGGCATAGGCTCAGAGCAGAAGGATCAGGCGTGGCGGTATGTGAAGGAGCTGAGGAGCAAGGGTCTGCTGACCGAAGCGGCCGTAACGACCTGCTACATCCTCGGCTCAAAGATCGACCCCTCCGAGGGCGACATTCGGCACGAGTGGGACCGGCGCGTCAGCATCATTCCCATGACCTACAATACCTTCATCCGTAGAGCGGAAAAGCGCATGCTTGGTCTTCGAGCAAAGCTCAAGGACGCGCCGTTCCTGAAGGAGCACGGGATCGATGGCGAGGCCTTCCTCACACCGCCGGCCGACCCACAGTCGGACCTGCTAAACGTTGCCCGCCCGGGTGTTTCGGCGCACCCATAGGGATCAGCATGGCGACCTTCGGACCACGATTTGGAGAGGACGACCAAGGCACCTTGTCTCTTGAGGAAAAGGGGCCTGGCATCGTGGAGGTCTTTTTCCAACCTTCGGCAACGCGGGTAAGCATTGCGCATCGCGAAGGGGACCCCGCGACCCGCGTCCTGCTTATGCGGTTTGATGCCAGAACGAACACGACCACACTTTATCCCGTCAACACCATGCCGACGTCGGCAGGCTTCCTGAGGCCGAAGCACGATCCGATCGTCTCGATCGAACTGGTGGAGAAGAACGGGTTCGGCCACATCGTCGATGATGACGACTTCGGCACCGAGCATTTTGTTTTCCCCAAGACCCTCGAAGATGTGGAGATGTACCTGTCCGAGTGCATGCCGTCCGGCTTCACAAAGGACCCAAATTTCGGGCTAGGCCTCGACCGGACGCTGTCTTTCATCACCCAGGCGATCTCCCAGGTCGAAGGCATTGAACATCTGCGTTTGACGGACGAGAAAACGCTGGAGGTGTCGCGCTCAGCCGACGGCAAGACATTCGAGATGGGCTTTCGCCTATTCGACGAGCTGCGGCTGAACGCCAATCGTTTCGATGACAAGGCACGCGCCTCCAGCCGGAGAAAGAAGCAGCAGGCGGCCTATACCAATCTACTCGCCCGACTAGACCGGGAATCCTTTCCCCTGAAGCTTTTCGAACGAAGCCCCGACGACGTTGCGGACGCGATCGGCCCCGTTATCGCGGATACGCAGCTCTCGGAAAGAGACCGCACAGCGTTGGTCGGCATGGCAAGGGCTACGGTGCGCACGTCGCTGAAGACCCAACGTGACGCGATCGTCAAGCTTCATGAGGAAATCGAACTCGCATCGCTCGATGAGCTCATCTCGCACATGGAGGCGAAGCTCACGTCGAAGGCGACGGAGTCGCAGTGGCAAAAGCTGTTTGAGGCCAATCCGTTCATTCTCGATCTGGCGTTCAACGTGCCGGTACTGCTGCTGCAGGGCCAGGCCCATGTCGGTGGGAAGAAGGTGAACGGCGCGCGCGAGACCATCACCGATTTCCTCTTCGCCAACGCGCTGACCGATAATATTGCGGTGCTTGAGATAAAGACCGCTCACACGAAGCTGCTTGCCAAGCGCGAATACCGGGCGGCGTTTTCGGCCCATCCTCTGAGCTGGTCGCCGCCGCGACGCAGGTCCTCGACCAAGTGAACCATCTACAAAGCGACATCTACAAACTCAAAGTCCTGAACCCTGAGCACCGGATGGAATCCTTCGGCATCCGCGGCGTGCTCGTCATCGGTACGATCCCAGAAGACCCGCTCAAACGCTCATTCGAGCTCTATCGCAACGCACTGACGGGCGTTGCCGTCATCACGTTTGATGAGCTGCTGGCAAAGCTAAGGTCGCTGCGCGCCCTGTTAGGCGGCGATTAGACCTAAGCGAGTCGCGAATAGCCCAAACGTCCGCTTCTTGGTGAATGCAAAATTGTCCGAACGACCGAGATGGGGGCGCATTGCCGCCGCCAACGTAAACCCGAGCGACGATTACCAGTAAGCGGAAATCGATTTCCGCTTTGCGCCCCCATATCTGCCGTAGGGCGCACGGCAGCGTTCCCCCGAAAGCAGACGTCCCTCAAGGAAATTCTTAACGGCATCAATGCGTCAATAGGAGATATGAGTACGAAAGTGCTAACAACGCGCCGAATATTCGCCTACGCAGCCATTTGCACAAGATTCAATTTCTTCAATTCTTCCATGATTACCGGACTTAAACCCAATCTGCGGATTTCGACGCCCGCCAGCAAGGATCGGGCGTCCTGGACGGACAGGTTCGAGTTGGGGAAGTTTGGCTCGAGAGCCGAGGCTGCAATCCTCGACAGCCCAAGCTCCATGAACGACCACCCCGATTTGGTTGCCACTCCCAGCTCCAGGGCCAGGGGAAAGTCGAAGACTTCCCCAATTCGCCCGGCATGCCGGTTTCGCGCAACGCCAAGTTCAAGAGGTCGACGTATGCCTTGCTTAGTTGAACGTACTGAAACCGCAGCACGTCCTCGATCATTTCGAACTCTCGGCGGATGATTCCGTTGACGTCGATCTCACGTGGCGTACGCACTCTTGCATTGGGATTGGCCGCCTTCTCGGCTTCGTTGTCGGAGATGTTTTTGGCCCGCTTCTCCTCCGCTTTCTTCACAGCAATCGCGAGCAGCGCCGGATAAGGCAATCCCTTCATCCACTCTACAGCGGTACCCGCCGCGACCGCGCCGAAGCTGTGCTGGACGTTGAAGACACAGCGCTGGATTCTGAGGAAATGGACGCGTACCTTTTCTTTGAGCCTTTGTCGTGCGGGTTAACCGGCAACAGCTCGTCGAACGCGCCTTCGGCTATCTGCCTGCGCCGCGGTAGGGCGTAATAAAAGCATTGCTCCCAAAGATAGCGAGCGAGGTCTTCAACTTTTGGGAGATCTTCGTTGAACCTGACATGGAGCAAAAACGTGCGCGGGCCTTCCCCCCGGAGCATCGACTGCATCGGCCACAGCACAGACGAGATGCTCGTCGATCATCAAGGGGTTCAGCAGCGCCTGAAGCGCCGCTATCAGGGGACTGACGTCGGGGGCGCTCAATAGCAAGGTTTCCGCAGCGATCCGTTAGTCAAATATAAGACTTCGGGCTTGTGTTGAGAGTCGGGACCGTTGCTTTTCCGCAGTATCCACTTGTTTCGATAGCGTCTGTATTTTCGTTTTCGAACAGAATCGCTTGTCGAACGTGGGGCGAATGGATCAGATGGCTCGGACGCCGGAAGCCGGGTTCGCACAACCCGGCCAGCTCTGATCCACGCCAGGACGTGCAATTCGATTTTTAAGGGGTGCTCAATGACTAAGCCGGAAGTGTTCATTATCGAGTCGCTCAAATTCGCCGAGGAAACGGATTATCGCGAAGGCGAGATGATCTACCGTTCTCTTCGTATGTCAATGAAGAACCCCGTGTACCACTATGTTCGCACACTGACTGAGTTCGAACACTTCATTGTCGAATTCGAAAAGAGCAACTACCGATACCTGCATATCTCATGTCACGGCAGCAAGGGTGGCATCAGCATGACGCTGGACGAAATCACGACCCACGATGTCGGCGAGATCGTCGGTCCGGCCATGGACGGCAAACGCCTATTTCTCTCTACCTGTCTCGCAACGACAACCGCGATGGCCGAGGCCGTCTTCAGAAACGGTGGTTGCACCTCTCTCGCAGGCCCCAAAAACAAGATCAACTTTGACGACTCGGTCATCCTTTGGACGTCGTTCTACCACCTGATGTTCAAGGCGAACCAAAAGGCGATGAAGCGCGACCAGCTCAGGGAGACACTGTCGAAATGCGCTTCGACCGTTGGCGAGAAAATCAACTTCTACCGTCCGCACAAGGATAAGACTGCTCTCCACGCGCTGCTCCCGGAGCCAATCCGTACACCGGAGATCGCGCGGGCATGAGGCGACAACCTGAGTTGGCAAGTGCGCGGTTACGACCTCCATTATGCCTGAACGAGTCCTTTCCACAGGCAACTGGCGGTGAACTTGTTGGGGTGGTGGGAAACGGACTAACGGGTTTCGGCTGGTCGGGCCGAGAAGCTGTCCTTCGACAAGCCAATGAACTTTGGCGGCAACGTTTCAGCTTGGCCATCCAGGACGCGCTTCCGGAACGCGGCCGTTGACTATCGGGCGGCATATCTCAGAGTCGACGCCGATCCATTTATATGCACTCTGGATAGAGGGTAATGGACGAGTATAGTTTGCTCTGACGCACTGCCGCGCGTCTAAGTCGCCCAAGAACCTCCTCTCCAATTTGGCTGTCGATCATGCCCAATAGCGCCACGAGTACGAAATCCAAGGTCACCTTCCTGGAGACCGTCTATCCGCCGATTTCCAATCAGGAGGCCGTCTGGCTTCAGAATGACCCGGAGGTGGAGGCGCTCCTCAGGCACAGTGACTTCTATATGATCGGAGGTCGCGCCGAGGCGAAATACTTGAACCTCGCCATCGACCCGGAGACCTGCGTCATCACCTTCGACTTCGCGATCGGCGACCATTTTCGCGACCCCGTCCAGATCCGCATCCGCGATCTGCCGGCCGTCGAGGAATCAGACGCCGAATCCTTTTTGATCGAGACTGGCGACAAGTTTATCAGGGTATGGGACGGGCCGATCGGCGAGCCCGGCTCTAACGTTCTGGAATGGTTCACGACCGAAAAGCTGATCTGGGATCGGTCGCGCGGCCGTGCCGGTATCGAGCGATTCGATCGTTACCGCGAGGCCGCGACCTACGATCTCCTTTATGTCGGCATCGCCAAGGTCGGAGACAGCTTCGACCGCCTCATCAGCAATGGGCATAAGGCGCGAATGGAGATTCTCGGCAACGAGCCTCAGCGCTATCCCGGCGCGCGGGTGACCGACGAAATCTATTTGTTCCTGTTTAAAGTCCAGCCGCTGATCATGACGACCTTTGAGCCGGAGCATGACTTCGAGAACGAGGATTTCAGCGGCGCCTACGAGCAGAAGCGTATCGTCGCCGATGCCGAGAAGGCATTCGTCAGCCTCCTGAAGCCCGAATACAACGTGGTGAAGTTCGCGAGCTACCCAAAGGGCGCGGACGGCCTCTACGGCTCCGACTTCGTTCGCTACGGCTACGCGATCTGCGAGGCGATTTCCTTTAACACGGCGCATGGCCGGATCAGGGGAAGCCGGGACGCGGATACTGGCTTCATCACCAATGACGCCGACAGCATCTTCGTTGAAGGAAGCACCGTGAAGTTGTTCGTCTCGGGCGTCGACTTCCTGGCCGAGCCGCTGCCGGCCGCAGCGAATGCGGCTCCGCAAGACAACCAGAAGCAAGAAAGCCAGGGGGGTGTATGATCAATCGCGGTTCCGAATGGCATCGATGGGAGCCGCATATCCATGCGCCCGGCACCCTGTTCAACAACCAGTTCAAAGGCCCGAACGCCTGGAGCGACTATCTCACCAGCCTCGAACAGGCGACCCCGGTTATCCGGGCGATCGCGGTGACAGACTATTTTTGCACCGACACCTATCTGGATGTCGTCCGAGAGATGAAGGAAAGCGGCCGCCTGCCACAGGTCGCGCTTGTTTTCCCCAATGTCGAGCTACGGCTCGACGTGGCGACGGTCAAAGAACGCTGGACCAACATCCACCTGCTCGTCTGCCCCGATGATCCGAAGCATGTGGCGGAGGTGGAACGATTTCTCAGCCGCCTGAGATTTGAAGCCTTTGGCGACAACTTCGCCTGCACGCGAGAAGACCTCGCAAAGCTGGGCCGGAAGTCCAAGCCTGAGCTGAGCGATGAGCGGGCCGCGTTCCGCCACGGGGCTTCGCAGTTCAAGGTCAACTTCGGAAAGCTGCGCGAAGAGTACGGTAAGAGTGACTGGGCCAAAGAGAACATCCTGATCGCCGTCGCAGGGGCCGAAACCGATGGCACGTCCGGCATTCGCGATGCCAATGACGCAACCTTGCGACAGGAAATCGAGAAGTTCGCGCACGTCATGTTTGCCAGCAGTCCTGCGCAGCGAGATTTCTGGTTGGGGCGGAAAAGCGGGGTGGGAGAGGAGGTGCTTCGCGAGCGCTACGACGGCTGCAAACCCTGCCTGCATGGCAGCGACGCGCATGAGCAAGCTACCGTCGCCAAGCCCAATGGCGACCGATATTCCTGGATCAAGGGCGCGTTGGAATTCGATGCGCTGCGCCAAGCCTATATCGATCCCGCCGGTCGGGCTTATGTCGGCCCCCATCCCCCGTTTCGGGCGACGCCAGCCCGCGTCATCGCGGAGGTCCAGTTGACGGGCGCCGACTGGGCGCAGACGCCGAAGCTCGCCCTTAACCCCGGTTTGGTCGCCATCATTGGCGCGCGGGGCTCCGGCAAGACCGCCCTTGCGGACGCGATCGCGGCGGGATGCGACGCGACGGATGGCCGATTGAGCAATGCGTCATTTATCGTGCGAGCGCGCGAGCATCTCGACGGCGTAGGTGTCCGGTTGAACTGGGAGACCGGAGAACCATCGGTGCGCCCCCTGCTCGACGACTCATTTGATCCGTCGCTCTATCCGCGAGCGCGGTATCTCTCCCAGAAGTTCGTCGAGGAGCTTTGCTCTGCCGATGGGCTGAAGGACGAATTGCTGAGCGAGATCGAGCGGGTCATTTTTGAAGCGCACAGCACGCTGGAACGCGACGGCGCGACGGATTTCGGCGAGCTGCTGGAATTGCGGACGATCGTGTTGCGCGACAACCGCGACCGTGACGAAGAGGCCATTGAGACACTCTCCGATCAAATCGGGCTCGAGCGCGAGAAGCAAAGCCAGATCGCGGGTCTCAAATCGCAAATCACTCAGAAGGACGCGCTGATCACCGGGTATATCAAAAGCCGGGACAAGCTGGTGACCGCAGGCAGCGCGGAGCGCGTCGCGCGACTGAACGCGCTCACCGAAGCGGCCGATTATGTCCGGACGCAGATTCGGCTCTGGTCGCAGGAGAGTCAGGCTCTGCGCTCTTTGCAGAACGACGTGTCGGATTTGCGAACAAATCGCGCGCCGATGGCCCTGCGAACGACCAAGCAGAACTTCGTCGGTGCACATCTCGACGACACGTCGTGGGAGGTATTCAGGCAGACCTACGCCGGCAACGTCGACGGGACATTGACCGAGCGGCTGGCCAAGGCTGAGAAATCAACGGCCGGGTGGCGGGGTAAGGAGTTGCCGCGTAAGGCGAACGACCAGGAGCCCTATGTCGCCGACGACGCCGAGTTGAAACAATTGTCGCTAGGCGAGCTTGAGGCCGAGGTCGGCCGCATTCAGCGCCTCATCAATATCGATACCGAGACCGCCAATCGCTTGCGCACGATAACCACCAAGATTGGGGACGAGAATGCCGCCTTGAAACGTCTGAAGGATTCGTTGGCCGATTGCGAAGGCGCCGCGGCGCGGACCACCCAGCTCCAGTCCGATCGAGAGAAGGCCTATTTGCGGGTCTTCGAATCCATCGTCGGAGAAGAGCAAGTGTTGCACGCGCTTTACCGACCGCTCATGGACCGGCTTGCGCAGGCGTCCGGTACGCTGAGCAAATTGTCGTTCTCGGTGTCGCGCCATGCGGACGTGCATCGCTGGGCGACGGAGGGCGAAGGCCTGTTCGACAAGCGGCGCACCGGCCCGTTCAAGGGCGTCGGCACATTGGAGACCTGGGCCAACGCGCTGCTGAAGCCCGCATGGGAATCGGGCGATCCGAAAGCCGTTGCCGAGGCAATGGTGGGATTTCGTCAGGCTCATCAGGCCGAGTTGCTCGATCTTTCCGAGGTGCCGCGATCACAGCAGGCGGATTATCGCTCTTGGCTGAGACGCTTCGCCAAATGGCTTTACGGCACCAGCCATATCGAGATCAGCTACAGTATCGACTACGAAGCCATCGATATCCGAAAGCTCTCTCCAGGCACGCGCGGCATCGTCCTGTTGCTGCTCTATCTTGCGTTGGACGACAGCGATGACCGCCCATTGATCATCGATCAGCCAGAGGAAAACCTCGACCCGAAGTCGATCTTCGACGAGCTGGTCGAGCTGTTCATCACCGCGAAAAACGTGCGCCAGGTGATAATGGTGACGCACAACGCGAACCTCGTCGTCAACACGGACGCCGATCAGGTCATTGTGGCGTTTTCAGGCACTCATACGCCGGGCAAGCTGCCGCCTATCCGCTACCTGTCAGGTGGCCTTGAAAACGCGGAGATGCGCAAGCATGTCTGCGACATCCTCGAGGGTGGCGACCGCGCCTTTAAGGAGCGCGCGCGGCGACTTCGCGTCCGTCTCGATCGATGAGGACGGACGGCGAGATGGAAAGCGAATTGGATCCCGACCGCATTGGCCGCATCGGCGAACGGCAGTTCGAGGTGCTCTGCGAGCGCGCGGGCCTATATTGCAACAAGAGCGCCGTCGACGTGATGGGCTGGGATTTCATCGTAGAGTTCCCGATGGGGCGGACTGGCCAGGCACTACCTCTCGATCAACGCCCCACCAACGCCGCACGGGTACAGTTGAAGTCGACACTCGGCCGCACCGGCAATCGTATTCGCCTCAGTCTGTCCGCTATCGATCGCCTCGCCAAGGACCCTCGGCCGGCGCTCATCGTCGTGTTTCGGTTGCGAGCCGACGGCGAACTCCAATCCGCTTATTTCGTCCACCTTATCGGGAATGAGCTCGCGCGTGTTCTCAGGCGATTGAGACTGGCAGAGGCCCGCAAGACCCACGACATCAACCACACCGATATCAGCTACGACTACGAGAAAGTTGGGGTACGCTTCGAGCCGACCCCCGCCGGCTTGTTGGCCGCCCTGACTGCTGCCTGCGGACAAAATCCCGGTGCCTATACAATCGAGAAGCAACGACAGCTTGCCGAACTTGGCTATGAAAACGGGCACATCGAGGCCGAGGCACTCATCCAGATCGAGGGTCCGGGGCATTTCAGCAATCTGTTGCTCGGCCTCGCGCCCTTGAGGCCGCATCGGCTCCGCGTGTTCGACAGCCGGTTCGGCATACGTCTGCCCTACCAAGGCACGCTGTTCGACGACATCGAGGAGCTACGCCTTAAGCCTCCTACTCTGGGTTCCTGTGAGATTTCGATCCGCGGACCCAACTTCGGACAAGCAGCGCGGTTCGACGGCGAGATGTTCATCGGGCCGCCGATGGCGGAACCTCATGGAGCAGAGCTTCTCGTCCGCACTGCGGACTTCATCATCCGGCTGACACCGCCGGCGCTCAAGTTTGAAGGCGTCGGCTCGATCGACGACATGGAGCATTCGCTGGAGGAGTGGGCGGAGTTGCTTCGCGCGCTCACGCTGATGGCGACGGGACGAGCGACCCTGACGATCGCCGGAAATGACCGCATCGCGTCGATTACCTTCCCGGTGGATCAACCCATCACCGGACTGTACCTCGATGAGATTCCGCTGATCTCCGCCTTCTTGGACGGGTGGCTTCAGCTTCTCACGAATGCAGGCCTTCGCTCGACCGCTAGGTTCAAGTTCGATGCGTTCTGGGAGGCCAATGAAGCACGCATGGCCGTGGACATCCTGCTCAAGCCACAATCCGAAGCCCGCTTCGAATTCCAGACGCTTGAGATTGAAGAGTCGTCGCCACCGCCCGAAGGCCTGTATTTCGACAGCACGTCCTTCGCCGACACCAGTATAACCTTCAGCGCGAAGGTCTTCTTCGAGAAGACCGACGATCCGGAATGGCGGTACAGGTCGACGGGCTTCGAAGCGCTCGATGTTAGACCAAAGGTCGACGACCTTGAAGAATATGGAATGGATCAGGCGACGGCCTGCGATCTGAAACTCCTTATCGACCCGAGGAATATCACATTGATGTCTCAAAAGGACACCGCCGCATCAATCTCGCATCGCGGGTAGGGGCGGCAATGGCCGTATAGAAGCTTGGTTCAAAGCATGTCAGTTAGCCGGAAGCGTGCGAGAAGTCCGGCAGGTACTGGCCGGATGCGGAGGCCCGGAAATATGCCACCAGCAGGCCGATGTCAGCCACCCACAACCGCATGCTGGTTCGCCCGCGGCTGCTTCGCTCTAAAGATCGTCAGCGATGGGAAGGCAGGTCCTATGCGACGTCAGGCTGGAACGGAACGGAGGCGATGGGTCGTGATCTGACGAGGCAAATTTTGCCTGATAGCGCGGAGCTGGAACGGCAGCTTACGGCAGAGCGCTCCCCAGAACCGGACCGTCCGGACACGGCCCCGATTCTGTCACGCAAAAATCGTTGGGGATCGAGCTTATAAGAGCTCACGAATATTAGGTGACAGCTGGCCACCGGCAATCTCGATAGTTGCCAAGGTTATTGGGAGCCTGAACCTGCGCGGGCCAGCGCTTCCGGGATTGACGTACAGAACGTCATTCAACTTTTCGACGCTGGCGCGGTGAGAATGACCTGAAATCACAAGGTCAATGCCCATTTCCGCTGGAGCAATTGCAAGTTCGTTGCGATCGTGGATCACGTAGATCTTCTGGCCAAACAGGGTCGTTTGGATCGTGTCGGGCAAGGATGACGCCCACGGCTGAACATCGATATTGCCGCGAATTGCCGATACTGGAGCAACTGCTGCCAAGCGTTGGAGGATGTTCGGCTCACCGATATCACCAGCGTGGATGATGTGGTCCACACCATAGAGCAACTTGATGGCCTCTTCCCGCAGGAGCCCGTGCGTATCGGAGATAATTCCGAGAGTGTTCATGGGAATGGGCTTAGCTGTTCTCGAATCCGCTCGTGAAGCGATTGATTACGATGACGGTCCGAACCGCGAAATCGTATGCCAGCTATGCGGGCGGACGAGCCTCGGGAAGCGGTGATGTAATCTCGATTGAAGGCCGAACCTCGCTCGGGCCGCGCGTCGACTCGTCACTAACGTCGAGTGCTGTTTGCTTGTCGACCAGTCTCTCCACCAGACGCCGCAAATCCAAAGGCTTGGTATGACCGGCAACCACCTCGTGATACCCGATGCCAGCGCGGCGCAGTGCTTCCTTCTTCACCGCATCACGCGCGGCCGCTGTTCCTTGATGATGGCCAATTCCTTGGTATTCGACGACGTGCCGCGGGTGACAGTGCTCATCAACCAACAGCAGATCGACACGCTTGGAATTGATGCAACTAAAGGCGGCTTTGTCCTTAGTGCGGAGGATTTCCCCTAGCGAGACCTGAGCCATGACCTGCCAGAGCGGATTTTAGCCAAGAACAATGTGATCGAGTTCCTTGAACACGCGCACTTCGCTGCGGTTCAATAGAGGTTGGCTGGCGAACTCCGCGCTCATGACAATCCGCAGCTGGTCGGCCGCATCCATAACGTTCGCGGGAACTGCACCCCGAGCTTGCTGCAATGGTGGCCAGGAAGGACTGTTTATGCCGCGTTCCTTATTCCATTTGCTCTGATTGTGAGACCGCCACTTTTGACGCGCGTGGTCTGCTCGCAGCTTTTCCACCATAGCGCCTGCTATTGCGGCCAAGCCAAGCGCAGCCGCGAGCGATGCGTGTTCGTTAAAGAAGAGATAGACGTCTTCAAGCATCCGCAACAATTACCACGCCCTGCCGATCTGCTAGATTAACCGCGGCGCTTCAATTGTATCGATGTGTGCGATCGATCGGCAACGCATCAAGCCAAATCCGCGGGCTCTTCATCGCCGGGAAAAAGGCAGCCCAATCAATTCGCTGTCTCACCGCGTCGGGGTCCAGAGCCGATCGCATGGTATGTGCCTGCTGACGAAGTCCTTCAGCGGCAGCTAACCATCAAAAGCTTCCCAAAAGCGGCCTGTCCGCCTCCGACCCCATTGCCGCCGTAGACTGGCTGCTGAGGCGCTCGCAAAAGCGGACGTTGAGGCGGGATGGCGCGCGCTTCGCGTCACCCCGCCTGTAACAACTACACCAGCCGCTCAATCGCCGTATACGTACCGCTCGTCCGGATCGTCAGCGAAACCGGCGCATCGCCGCGGTTGCGCCAGAACCAGCCGTGCCTGCCCGTAAAGGCAGCCTCCAACTGACCTTCATCGGACGAGACGCCGCGGCCTTTCTCGTAGCTGATGTTCTGGCCGCCTCCGTCGCCATGGGTGTCGTAGTTGACGGCGCCGCCTTCGGAGACGACCCAGGCGAAGGCGGCGATCTCGCCTTCGACCATGGTCAGCTTGATCTCGGCTCCTTCACCAGGTGCAAGAGTGATCGTCATTTCGTCCTGGCGCTGCTCCTGCGCGGCGGCGGGCGAGATGATCAATGCGCCGATCGTGCCCCAGATGCTGGACTGACGCTCGGGGGCCGGCGGTGCCGGAGGAGCGGGCGGCGCGACGGGAGCGACCATCGGTGCCGGTGTGCCGGCTGCCGCGGGCGCGGGGGTCGTGCTGGTGGACGTCGCGGCGGGGTTTGCGCTGGCGGCGGCGTCCATGGCGGCGTCGGCTTCGGCCTCCTCGGCAAGCTGCATCTTGATCTCGCCCATCTCCGTCAAGTTGAGGGCGGAGCCGATCCCAGTTGGGTCGATGCCGTACTCGGACGGGAGAACTACCGCGACGAGCAGCGCTCCAGCGGTCACGATCGCGATCCCGGTCGAGCGGAGCAGCTTGGCCGTGGAGGGAAGTTCGGCGCGGGTGGGCATGTCGGTGTTGTACATGTGGGGGTCCTTTCGGGAGAAATTCAGGAAACGAAGTAGCCGGCTACCTGGTAGCCGAAGAGGAGGAAGCCTGCGGTCATCATCGCAACGTTGGCCGTGTAGGCGTGACGGAAGAAGCTTGAGCTTTTCCGCCAGAAGCCCATGACGATCAGGATCGCGCCGAGCGCCAGAAGCTGGCCGATCTCGACGCCGACATTGAAGGCGAGCAGGTTCGGCACGAGGCCGTCCGGCGCGATGTCGTATTCGAGGATTTTGGTCGACAGGCCGAAGCCGTGGAATAGGCCAAAGATGAGGGTCGCAGCCTTGGTGTTCGGCTGGAAGCCGAACCAGCGCTGGTAGGCTCCCATATTGTCGAGCGCCTTGTAGACGACCGACAGGCCGATGATGGCGTCGATGATGTAGCTGTTGATGCCGATGTTGAAATAGACGCCGAGCAGCATGGTCGTGGAGTGACCGATGGCGAACAGCGTCACGTAGATGGCGATGTGCTGCATCCGGTAGAGGAAGAAGATCACGCCGAGCAGGAACAGGATGTGGTCGTAGCCGGTGACCATGTGCTTGGCCCCCAGATAGATGAACGGGATGATATTCACCCCGCTGATTTCCTGGATGTAGCCTTGATCGCCCGCCGTCACCGCATGGGCGAAGGCGGAGGATGCGAAGGCGAGGATCATGCCGAGCGCAAGCAGCCCGGACGTGAGATGGGGAGCGAACGCGCCAAGCGTCCGGCTGCCCACCGCAGATGGTGGTCGTCTCATGGAAATGGTGTCCGTGTTGAGAAGGAACGTCGCCCCTGATCCAGGGGCAGCGGTCACTCAAGCACGCGGCGGACGGTCCAATTCGAAGATTCGGACGGGCAAGGATTCGGGAAAGGCGCTAACGCGCCAGGCATCGCTTGTCCGGACGAAGAGCGTGGCCACGGACGGCGGATAGGTTGGCGTGTCGTGCAGGTGATCGGCAGCGTTATGACCATGCAGGTGACCGGGCTTGCTCTCGCTGTCCCAGCCATCGTCATGCGAGTGACCGTGCTCGGCGATCTGGGCGGCGAGTTCCAGATGTCGCTCGGCTTCAATCTGGGCGAGCGCGTGGGGGTCGTGCGAGGATGATCCCCCGGTCGGCGCGAGCAGAAGCGACACCGCCATCGCGCAGGCGATGACGACGCGCAACGCGACGCTTTGCAGACGGCCGATCATGATGCCAGCGATACCCCTCGGTGGTTAACGAAACCTTTGTCCCGATTCTGGGGCGAGATGAAGGCCGTTGTCCCGTAGAATGGCCACGATATTGTCCTCGATGCTTCGGGAAGACATCCGACGAAGGTCCGACATGCTGCACGTCCTAGCGAACCGCACCTACCGTCACCTGTTCGCAGCGCAGATCATCGCGCTTCTGGGAACGGGGCTGGCGACGGTGGCGCTCGGCCTGCTCGCCTTTGAGCTCGCAGGCGAGAGCGCCGGGGCTGTGCTCGGGACGGCGCTGGCGATCAAGATGGTGGCTTACGTTGGTGTCGCGCCTATTGCCGCCGCATTCGCCGAACGGCTGCCACGGCGTGCGACGCTCGTGGCGCTCGACATTGTCCGGGCAGGCGTGGCGGTGCTCCTCCCGTTCGTCACGGAGATCTGGCAGGTCTATGTCTTGATCTTCGCGCTGCAATCGGCCTCGGCCGCGTTCACGCCGACCTTCCAGGCGACGATCCCGGATGTGCTTCCCGACGAGAAGGAGTACACGCGGGCGCTGTCGCTTTCGCGGCTGGCATACGACCTTGAAAGCCTCGTCAGTCCGATGATCGCCGCTGCGCTTCTGACGGTCATCAACTTCCACAATCTGTTCGCCGGGACGGTCGTCGGTTTCCTCGTTTCGGCCGCGCTGGTGCTGACAGTCGTCCTGCCGAGCCCGAGACCGAGCGCCCCGCGCGGCATCTACGACCGTACCACGCGCGGCATTCGCATCTATCTCGCGACGCCGCGCCTGCGCGGGCTGCTGGCGATCAACATGGCCGTTGCCGCGGCCGGCGCGGTCGTCATCGTCAACACCGTCGTCTATGTGCAGGCCGTCTTCGGCCTTGGCCAGAGCGAGACGGCGATGGCGCTCGCGGCCTTCGGCGGCGGGTCGATGCTCGTCGCTCTGGCGCTGCCCCGGCTTCTCGACAGCCTGCCCGACCGCCCGGTGATGCTCGCGGGAGCGGGCATCCTCGCCGTCGCAACGCTGGCTGCGGCCGCCATCGAATCCTACGAAATGCTGCTCATTGTTTGGTTCGTCGTCGGTGTCGGCTATTCCCTTGCGCAGACGCCATCGGGACGATTGCTGCGCCGTTCGTCCCATGCCGAGGACCGCCCGGCCTTGTTCGCCGCCCAGTTCGCCCTGTCGCACGCCTGCTGGCTCGTCACCTATCCGCTCACGGGATGGGCGGGGGCGAGCCTCGGTCTGTCGGCGACGGCCATGTTGCTGGCGATCATCGCGGCGGTCGGCACGCTGGTAGCCATGTATTTGTGGCCCTCGGCCGATCCCGCGACTATCGAACACAGTCACGAGGCTCTTCCGGCGTCGCATCCGCATTGGGAAGACGCGCGTCCGGACGATCGGCATCGACACGCCCATCCATTCGTGATCGACGATTTGCACGCCTCCTGGCCGAACATCCGTCCATGAGCGTTGATCGGTTGCGATGACGGCGTTCATGCAAGGCCTGGTCGACATCCAGCGCGACATCTACCTGACCTTCGCAGACACGATCCGGGAGTTCGCAGCGGGTGGGGGATGGTTCGAACTCGCGACCTTCCTTCCAATGGCGATCATCTTCGGAGCGGTCCATGCGCTGACGCCTGGCCACAGCAAGGCGGTCCTCGCTACCTATCTTGCCGGATCGTCTCTGTCGGTCGCGCGCGGCCTCATGGTCTCGCTCACGCAGTCGTTCACCCATGTCCTGATGGCCGTCATCATCGCCATCTTCTCGCTCCCGCTCGTCTCGATCGCATTGGGCAGCGTCGGCCGCGCCCCTGCCATGGAGAATGTCAGCCGTGGACTCCTTGGGTTGATCGGCCTCTGGATGATCTGGCGCGCATTGCGCGGCCACCTCGACGGCATCGGTAAGAACAAGGGAACGCTCGTCGGCTTCTTTGCGGGGCTCATTCCCTGCCCGCTGACGCTGTTCGTCATGATCTTCGCCATCCAGCGCGGCGTCACGGAGGCCGGGTTGGCCTTTGCGGCCATGATGATGCTCGGCGTCGCTACGACGCTTTCCGTGGTTGCGGTGGCAACGATCGTCTTCCGGCAGGGAATTGCCGCCCTGATCTCCTCGCGCCCGAGGTTGCTCGACAGGACAGGCCGTGCGGTCGAAGGATTCGCCGGGATGATCCTGCTCGTGATCGCGTTCCGGACAATGGTCTCGTCTTGACAACCGGGTCATGAGGGGAGAAAGGATTCAGCCATGGGGACATGCGGTCTCCCCACGAGGCGTCAGCCCAAGCATCGCGTCCATGAAACCCTGAAACGGGAGGACGCATCATGTCTTCGACGACCACCATTTCTCCTGAAAAACTCTCTCGTCTCGTTGGCACGCCGAAATGCCCGACGCTGATCGACGTCCGCACAGACGCGGATTTCGGCGCAGACCCCCGGCTGATTCCATCCGCACGACGCCGAAGCGCAGATCGCCTATCCGACTGGATCGGTGCGGTGCCTGGCTCCGCCGTGGTTTATTGCCAGCAGGGACATAGGCTGAGCGAAGGCATTGCGGCATTTCTTCGCGCCCACGGCATCGCCGCCGAAATCCTCGAAGGAGGCTTCGAGGCATGGCGCGATGCAGGCCAGCCGCTTGTTCCAACCGATAAGGGCCCGAAGCAGAACATCGAGGGCCGGACTGTCTGGGTCACAAGAGCGCGGCCGAAGATCGACCGGATCGCGTGCCCGTGGCTGATCCGACGGTTCGTCGATCCCGATGCCATCATCCTGTTCGTCACCCCGGCCGAAGTCGCTGCGGTGGCGGAGCGGTTCGGCGGCGCGCCCTTCGATATCGACGGCGTCTTCTGGAGCCATCGCGGCGATCTGTGCACCTTCGACATCATGATCGAGGAATTCGGCCTCGCGACGGAACCGCTGGTACGTCTTGCCACGATCGTGCGGGGCGCGGATACCGCGCGTCCGGACCTTGCTCCCGAAGCTCCGGGGCTTCTGGCGGCATCGCTTGGACTGTCGCGCATGTATGCCGACGATCTCGAACAGCTCGATGCCGGGATGCTTCTCTACGACGCCTTCTATCGCTGGTGCAGGGATGCAACCGGCGAAACCCATAACTGGCCGCACACGAAGTCGGGGGGAGCCTGAGATGGATCAGATCACCAAGACCGACCCGGCGGCCGCCGGAAGCCCAGGCCACGACATCCCGTTCGGTGAGGCAGTGCGCGTGTGGGCGCGGATCGCGGCGCTCAGCTTCGGCGGTCCGGCGGGGCAGATCGCCGTGATGCATCGAATCCTGGTCGAGGAGAAGCGCTGGATCGGCGAGCATCGGTTCCTACATGCGCTCAACTACTGCATGCTGTTGCCCGGCCCCGAGGCGCAGCAACTGGCGATCTATGTCGGCTGGCTTCTGCACCGGACGATGGGCGGGCTCGTCGCGGGCGTCCTGTTCATTCTTCCCGGCTTCCTGTCGATCCTCGCCTTGAGCTTCGTCTATGTCATCTATGGCGAAGTCGATGTGGTCGAAGGCCTGTTCTTCGGCCTGAAGGCAGCGGTCCTTGCCGTCGTGCTGCAGGCCGTGCTGCGAATCGGCGGCCGCGTCCTGAAAAACCCGGCGATGATCGCCGTCGCCATCGCGGCGTTCCTCGCCATCTTCGCCTTCAACGTTCCTTTCCCGCTCATCATCTTTGCCGCCGGACTTGTCGGCTTTATCGGCGGGCGGTCGGGTTCCAGCTGGTATCGCCTCGGCGGCGGGCACGGTTCAGGCAAGGACTCGACGGTTCCCGATGCGGACACGGCGCTGGGCGACCGACTGCCTGACCACGCCCAGCCGAATATCGGCTGGTCGCTGCGCATCTCAGGCATTCTCCTGGCACTGTGGCTGGTCCCGGTCGCCGCGCTCGTGCTTGTCCTTGGCCGAGACGACGTCTTCAGCCAGATCGCGGTCTTCTTCAGCCAGATGGCGGTCGTTACCTTTGGCGGGGCCTATGCCGTGCTCGGCTATGTCGCGCAGGAGGCGGTGCAGAATCTCGGCTGGCTGGAGCCCGGGGAGATGCTGGACGGTCTCGGCATGGCCGAAACGACGCCTGGTCCGCTCATCATGGTTGTCCAGTTTGTCGGGTTCCTCGCAGCTTATCGCGAGGCGGGCGGTCTACATCCGCTTGCGGCTGCCAGCTTCGGCGCGATCCTCACGACATGGGTCACGTTCGTCCCTTGCTTCCTCTGGATATTTCTCGGAGCACCGTTCATCGAGAGGCTGCGCGACAATGTGGCACTGACGGGCGCGATGACAGCGATCACGGCCGCAGTCGTGGGTGTCATCATGAACCTCGCCATCTGGTTTTCAATCCACGCCCTGTTCGGCGAGGTGAAGACCTGGCGCGGTCTTAGAACCGAGATAGAAGTGCCACTTTTCCAAACACTCGACTGGACGGCGCTCGCTCTCACTGCAGCCGCCGTGATCGCAGTGTTTGGCTTCAAGGTCGGGATGATCAAAGTGCTGCTGGCCTGTGCTCTTGTGGGGGCCGCGATCCACGTTTGAGCGACACCTGTCGGTATCGACTGAATGTCCGCTCTGAAATGATAGTTCCCGAAAGCTGACTGACTGGAATCCACCCCGAATGAGACGAAACTGCAAGGATGGTGCGGGCACCGATTTCCGTTCTTAAGGGGGCCCAAGAAAGACTGCCAGCTGGTGGCAGCCGAAACGTTGAAACCGGATATCAGTCGTGACGCCATGAGAGCCCTTTCGACTTCGAGGCACTTGGCGACGCGATCGACCTAGCGCTGCTATATGAGGAGGCGCACGGCAACCGCCAGATACGGGATTACTGCTCGCAGATGGTGACGCGCTTCAAGGCTTTGGCAGGACTATTCCTTTCTCCGTCACTCGGCGGCGGGCGCGACGAAGCACAATGCGCCCTTCCTCGCGCGGTTGCTGGGTTTGACACCCCAGCAGGTTGGCCACGTAAAGGCGTCGCAAGTCGTGATAATCGACATGAACGCTGTCGAGGACGAGGTGGTCGAGCTCGTCAGTGCGGTACTCGCGCGTATGATCTTCCGACTTTTGCGACAGGCGGACCCGCGCAACCGATTTCCGGTTCATCTTCTACTTGAGGAAGCACATCGGTATATCTCGGCGACACCATCCCGATATGCGCTTGATGCAGCTCGAGTATTCGAGCGCAAGCTAAGGAAGGGCGCAAATATGGCCTGTTCCTCATGGTCGCGTCCCAGCGGCCCAGTGAGCTGTCGAAGACGGTGCTGTCGCAGTGCTCAAATTTTGTCGTGCACCCATCCAGAATCCGGACGACCTATCGCAAATCCGTCAGATGTCACCGTCGATATCAGATGGGGTGCTCCGACGGCTTCCGACGCTGCCCAAGCAGCATGCGCTGGTGTTCGGAAACTCGGTAAATCTGCCGACGACCTTCAAGGTCCGCAGGGCGGATCCGTTACCCGCAAGTGACGACGCCAAGATCGTCGATCTATGGTTCCACGAAGCCGGCCGGAAAGCCGGAATAGCTTTGGCAACTTTTCCTGCCGCCTTGAACACCGACGAAGACGATAGCCTCGCGTAGCGTCTCACAAATAATGGGTTACTGTTTCTAGTTATCGCGTCCGCAACCAAAGGTCACAGAACCACTCTTCGGCAAAGACGGCTTTTGGATCTGGCGTGTGATCGGTTGAACGGCGGAAATGGGGCGCATAGCCGCCATCAGTCGACGCCGGTTCGAACGTCCGCTTTCAGGCGAAGGCAAAGTTTGCCTCAACGGCGGCAATGGGGGCGCAAAGCGACGAAGGAATTGCCACTATTGTACGTTCACTGCGGTGAACGCGTCTGCTCCCTCGCGTCAATCACGCACTCCACTAGCCTTTTCAATTGACGCAATGACCCACCATGCCAGACATTTAGAACTGCTCGCCGTTCGACCTCATCAAGAGGAACAGCCCATCGGTGATCTAAACCGCGTTCTATATAAGTCCTCTGCATGATGCTTTCGCTGAGCGCATTCAGGTGGCTGGCGTCTGGCCGCGGGAAGCGTACGAGCTGACATCGATCAAGCAGAGGTCTGGGTATACCTTCGAGATCGTTAGCTGTCAGCAGCCACGATACCGAAGAAAGATCGCATTCGCTTTGCAGGTATGGGTCGTACCACCGCCGAGCCGTCTCGTCCTCAAAGAGGCCAAGCAGGACGGCATGAATGCTTCCGCCATGTCCTCCAGTAGCCACCTTTTCGAACTCATCAAGGATGATTCCTGGGCCGCAACTTTTCGCGCGGCATGCGGCACTTATCGCAATGCACGGGGCACCAGTCTTCCAGCGTCTGTGCGTCCCGCCGATCGCGCTGTCACTCGTACCACCGCATGAAACGAGGGTATGTGTCGTCCCCAACTCCTCGAAAAGGCGGCGTGCAAATCTGGTCTTCCCACTCCCCGGTTCGCCGACCAGAACAGTCGGTCGCACACGGGAGGTTTCTGGGCCGGTGAGTTTTCCAAGGACGCTACGGATCGTTTCACCCGCGTACGGGAACTCGTGCAAAAGGTTTTGGGAGACACCATTTATGTCCGGTTTAATCGCGTACGGCAGTCGTTTTCCCACAAAATCTATGAAGCTTGCAGAGATGTCACGGCCTTCTGACGTTAACTCGTTACCAATACTCGGGATAACCACGACCCCGCCTTCGCCAGGACGCATTGCGGGTTCTTCTTCTGCATGCTGCGGGTCGGCTAGGTGGTCTGTCGAGGGCAGCGCCACCATAAAAACCTTGTCCAACATTTCATCGCCATTGCGGATGATCTCTTTCATCATGCTGGGCGACATTGAAAACTTGAGGAACTCGCTGTCGAGCGTCACCGCAAGATGACTCCACGCGAGCGCTCGTTTGAATATGCGTAAGCTGTGTTCGGAAGGCAACAGCTCCAGCGCTTCTTGCGTCAATCGCCTCGAAACAGCCCACGCCGCATCTGGGCTACCAAAAAACGCTAGGTAAATATGACATCTGAACACCGCATTTGCGACGTGTCGTGCCTCAGCACTCGGAGCTTCACTCAAAGCATAACGAAGGTGACCTATTAATTCTTGCCGGGGTGAGATCGCCAGGGCTTCGGCGAGTTCGGCCAATCCTTCGTTGAACTCTCCCCCCAACTTGCGCCAGGACAAAGAAAGTCTTGCTGCAAATTCGCGAATGTCATCCGTGAGCTGCGTTCCTAAGAAGTGCATGCCAAACGCCAGCTCGACCTCGGTAGGAAGGTATCTGCCTTGAGTGGCTTTCCGGTCGCGCGCTCGAAATCGCGCAGACGTTGGCACTGGCACGTTCATGTGAGGTAACCTCGACCTTTAGGGAGCGTGGTGCTGTTGTGTCAGTCGGCCGCCACCTGAGACCTTACTCAAAAGTAATGGCAGCTGAGACCTCCAAGATTGCGCTCGGCTGCCAGCTACTCGGTTCGGCATTCCGGATAATGCCGAAACAGAGCGGGGGTCATGCATTCGTCTTCTCCCCCCGCTTTCGACCGAGCAGATAGTAGCGTGACAGGGTGCGCGCATATCCTTTGTCGGTGTCGATGTAGAGAAGAAGCGACGTACGAATGGGGCGCGCATACCCGCTCAGAATGGGATGCCCGAATGAAAGCCCTTCCAGCCTCGGAAGACCCAGCACATCAGAATAAATCTCCCATTCCGCTAAGGTTGGGGTCGACGCTGCCGCGCGACCAAGAACTTCATCGATTGCGCCGTCAGCCGCAGCCAGTTCCGCGAGTGCATCTCGAGCTAGCCGGAACTTTTGCAAATAAGAAATTGGCCATTCAATCTCTTCGGACTCAACCTCTACGATCGCTTGGCTGAGCTCCGCGACAAGCTTGTCCAAACTCCAGCGGCCGTCCGCCTTGAGGCGTTCGAATCCTTGAAGGCGCGCGATGCCAAATTTGCCGTACTTCATGTTTCTGCGTTTCCAGAAGAAGATATTCCGATCTGCACGTTCCCGTTATCCCGGCCCAACCGTCGGGTCGGATCACCCAAGACATCGCGCTGAACTCTCTGGCGTTGACCTGTGCTTCTCGCGCTAGTGAGCATGATCTCCGAATCCTTGTAGCTGGAGACCCGAAGTTCGAATCCCATGCTTTCAGAAGTGACTGATTCGTCACTTTTTGTACACCTATAAAGGACTTAAAGTGACAAATTTGACAGTTTTGCTGGATATGCTGTTGCTGAGTGATGAACCCCACCTCAGAGACCGCCGATATTTTGCGCGCCGCCAGGGTGCTCCTTGGCTTGAGTCAAGCCGAGTTGGCAGAAAAGACCGGGCTGAGCAGGCGTACGATTATGAGAATTGAGGTGAACGCGGCTTCGATCTCTGTTGGGACCTTGGCTAAGCTGCGCGCCGCTCTCGAACGCGAAGGCATCGAATTCCTACCTGAAACAACGGAGCGAGGACCCGCCATAGGTAAGAAGCGGTCGAGAACAATCAGATAACTGTTCTATTGGGACTGCTCAGCAGCGACACATTGCGGGAAGCGCGCTTGTGGGCAGCAGCCAAATATCGGTAGACTTACCGCGAGGAAAAAGCGCCCATCAAAAGGGTTTGCGGCCGATCGGTACGAAACATACCCTTCAAGCTGCTCTATCCTACTGAGCTACGGGACCACGGCTGGAACACATAGACTCAGCGCACGCATTCGCCAAGTGCAAACGGCCCGGCAAAGCCGGGCCGCATGTGCGATCAGGCCGCGAGCGCCGTTTCGGCGAGGCGGACCCAGTAGCTGACGCCGTGCGGGATGACTTCGTCGTTGAAGTCGTAGGCCGGGTTGTGGAGGTTGGCCGTGTCGCCATTGCCGATGAAGATGAAGGCGCCGGGGCGGGCTTCGAGCATGTAGGAGAAATCCTCGCCGCCCATCACCGGGTTGATCCTGTCGTTGACGTTCGGCTCGCCCGCGACGTCCTTTGCGATGCCGGTGGCGAAGACGGTTTCTTCCGGATCGTTGAAGGTGACGGGGTAGTTGACGTCGATGTCGACGTCGGCGACGGCGCCGCCGGCGAGCGCGATACCCTGGCAGATGGCGCGCATCCGCTCGATCGCCTTGTCGGCGACTTCGCGCTTCAAGGTGCGGATCGTGCCGGCGAACTCGATGTCCTCGGGGATCACATTGTAGGCATCGCCACCATGGAACTTGGTGATCGAGACGACGATCGATTCGATCGGGTCGACCGAACGCGAGGCGATGGTCTGGATCGCCAGCACCATCTGGCTGCCGATGACGATCGGGTCGATCGTGCCGTGCGGCATGGCGGCGTGACCTCCCTTGCCCTTGACCTTGATGGTGAACTCGGCCGTCGCCGCCATCAGCGGACCGGGACGCAGCGCGAACTGGCCGACGGGAAGACCGGGCATGTTGTGCATTCCGAAGACGCGCGCGATGTCGAAGCGCTCCATCATGCCGTCCTTGACCATGGCGAGGCCGCCGGCACCGCCCTCCTCGGCCGGCTGGAAGATGACGGCGACGGCGCCCTTGAAATTGCGGGTTTCGGCGAGGTATTTCGCCGCACCGAGCAGCATCGCGGTGTGGCCGTCATGGCCGCAGGCGTGCATCTTGCCGGCGGTCGTCGAGGCATAGGGCTTGCCGGTGATCTCGGTCAAAGGCAGAGCGTCCATGTCGGCGCGCATCCCGATCGTCGGGCCGTCGCCGAGACTGCCCCGGATCAGGCCCACCACGCCGGTCCGGCCGATGCCGGTCGCGACCTCGTCGACGCCGAATTCCTTCAGCCTTTCAGCGACAAAGGCCGCGGTCTCGTGGCAATCATAGAGGATTTCGGGATTGGAGTGGATGTGACGCCGCCAGCCGGCGACTTCTTCCTGCATCTCGGCAGCTCGGTTCAAAATCGGCATGTGGGAGGAGTTCCTTGTCCGGTCGACCTGCCATTTTGGCGTCACATAGTCTAAATAGGCGAGAGACGACGGTGGCGGGGTCCGCTGTTCTTCACGGATGGCGGGCGAGCGTTCTTCGATCCGCCCGGCCATCAGACTAAATACCGGATGATGGCGACGGCAAGAGGCGAATTTGTCAATGATGCGCAATAGGCTTTTTCTGGCGACGCTGGCGGCAGCGGTCGCCGCACTGACGGCATGGCAACAGCCGGCACTCGCCGGTCCGTCGATCCTGGTCGATCTCAACACCGGGCAGGTTCTGGCGCAGGAAGACGCGTTCAAGCCCTCCTACCCCGCGTCGCTGACGAAACTGATGACCACCTACGTCGCGTTCCGCGCCGTGCAGGCAGGCGAATTGCAGCTCGACAGCCCGATCGAGATCACCACGGAAGCCACAAAGGAGCCGCCGTCGAAGATGGGCTATGCGGCCGGCTCCGTGCTGACGCTCGACAACGCGATCAAGATCCTGATGGTCAAGTCGGCCAATGACGTCGCGACCGCGGTGGCGATCAATGTCGGCGGATCGGAAGCGGCCTTCGCGCAACGCATGAACGACGAAGCCAGGCGGATCGGCATGACGCAGACCAACTTCGTCAACGCACACGGCCTTCATTCGGACGAGCAATATACGTCGGCGCGCGATCTCGCCGTGCTCGCCATCGCGCTGCGCCGCGACTTCCCGCAACATGCGGATTATTTCAAGCTCGATGCGCTGGCCGACGGCCAAAACATCATGGAAAACCACAACACGCTGATGGGACGCTTCGAAGGCGCCGATGGCATGAAGACGGGGTATACATGCCCGGCCGGCTTCAACCTCATCGCCTCGGCAACGCGGGACGGCCGCTCGCTGCTCGCCGTGGTGATCGGCGAATTCTCTCCCGAAGAACGCGCCGACAAGGCAGCGGACCTGATCGGCAATGCCTTCGGGAAGCCGGCGGGAGACGCGCCGCTGCTCGCCAGCCTCCGGGCTGGCGCCGATGTCGACGAACAGGCCACCAATCTGCGCCCGGTGGTCTGCACCGAGGAAGCGTGGCGCGAACGCGCCAAGCGCCGCGACGCCGAGGGCAAGCCGATCTACCAGTCGAAATTCATCACCGAACGCACAGGCGACCCTGTCGCGATCGCCATCAGCCTGGGCGGCGCCACCGGCCCGCGCTCGACTCAGCCGCGCTTCGCCAATGTGCCGATCCCGACGCCGCGCCCGGACTATACGCCGGAAGCCATGCAGGCGCAGGGCGGCTAGTCCCGATGCGCACGGACCCGATCGCCGTCTCCATCCTCACCGGCTTCCTCGGATCGGGCAAGACGACGTTGCTCAATCGCCTCCTGAAAGACCCGGCGCTGACCAATACCGCCGTCATCATCAACGAATTCGGCGAGGTGGCGATCGACCATCTGCTCGTCGAGCAATCGGGCGACGGGGTGATCGAGCTTTCCGACGGATGCCTGTGCTGCACGGTGCGCGGCGAACTCGTCGACACGCTGGCCGACCTCGTCGACCGGGTGCAGACCGGCAAGGTCGCCGCGCTCGACCGGATCGTGATCGAGACGACGGGCCTTGCCGACCCCGTGCCGGTGCTGCAATCGGTGATGGGGCATCCGGCGCTGATGCACGCCTTCCGGCTCGACGGGGTGGTGACGGTGGTCGATGCCGTCAATGGCGATGCGACGCTCGGCGTGCATCAGGAAGCGCGGCGGCAGGTGGCGGTGGCCGATCGCATCGTCCTGTCGAAGACCGATCTTGGCGATGCGGACGGCATCGCGGCGCTGACGGCGCGGCTGCGCGGGCTCAATCCCGGCGCCGAGATCGTCGAAGGTTCGGCGTCGAGCACGGCGGCGCTGATCGCCTGCGGGCTCTACGATCCGGCGACGAAGACGGCGGATGTCGCGCGCTGGCTGGGCGAAGGCGACCACGACCATCATCACGATCACGATCATTCGCACGACCACGCGCACGCGCACCACGACCCGTCCATCCGCACCTTCTCGCTCGTCCATGATCGGCCGGTGCCGTGGTCGACCATCGAGATGTTCCTCGACCTCTTGCGCTCAACGCAGGGCGAACGGCTGTTGCGGATGAAGGGCATCGTCGAGATCGCCGAGGACCGGGAGCGGCCGCTGGTGATCCATGGCGTCCAGAAGCTGCTGCACCCACCCGCGCGGCTACCCGAATGGCCGGACGGCCAGCGCGGCACGCGGCTGGTTCTGATCACGCATGATCTGCCGGAGGATTATGTGCGTCGGCTGTTCGGGGCGTTCGTGGGGCAGCCGGCGGTGGATACGCCGGATCGGGCCGCGATGGTCGACAATCCGCTGGCGATTGCGGGGTTTCGGGCGGGGTAAGCCCGGCTTCATGCTGACGTTTCGCGTGGCATACCCCCACCCCATACCCCTCCCCACAAGGAGGAGGGGGACGTGAATGGCAGGTCCTACCAGTCAACCTTGCTCCACGCTTCGGGATGACTCGCGTCGCGACTAGTCTAATACGTCGTGCGGCGCTCCTCGCTCGGGGGGCGGCCGAAGAGCAGGCGGTAGCTTTGCGCGAAATAGGAATGCGAGGTGAAGCCCGTCGCGATGGCCACGTCGAGGATCGGCAGGTTGGTCTGGCGCAGCAATTCGCGCGCACGCTCCAGGCGCAGGCGCATGTAGTAGCGGCCTGGCGTCACGTTCAGATGGCGCAGGAAGAGGCGTTCGACCTGGCGCACCGACAGGTTCGCCGATTTCGCCAGTTCGACAGCCGAATAAGGCTCGTCCAGATTGTCGGCCATCAGTTCGACGATCTTCTTCAGCTTTTCCGACTTGCCGGTGAGGTCGCGTTCCGGCCCGACGCGCTGGCGGTCGCCGGCGGAACGGATGCGCTCGTGCTGGAACTGGTTGGCGACCTCGTTGGCGAGGTTCTGGCCGAAATCGGCGCGGACGATCTCCAGCATCAGGTCGATGGAGGTGGTGCCGCCGGCGCAGGTGTAGCGCTTGCGGTCGATCTCGAAGACGTTGCCGGTGCATTCGATGTCGGGGAAGCGCTCCTTGAAGCCGGCACGGTTTTCCCAGTGAATGGTGCAGCGATGACCGTCGAGCTGGCCGGCCTCGGCCAGAAGGTACGAGCCGACCGAGAGCGCGCCAAGCGTCGCCCCGCGGCGGCCGAGACTGCGCAAGGCGGCGAGCGCCTTGCTCTTGCCGGGAAACTCGGTCGTCAACCCGACGCAGACGAAGAAGATGTCGACCTGCGGCACGTCGGCGATGGCGTAGTCGATCTTGATCGGCAGGCCGTTCGACGCCGAGACCGCTTCGCCGTCCGCCGAGACCGTGGTCCACGAATAAACGTCGCGGCCAAGGAGCCGATTGGCCGAACGCACGGTGTCGATGGCCGCGGCGAGCGAGAACATCGAGAACCTGTCCACCAGAAGAAAGGCGAACTGGCGTCCGTTGGGCGACGGCTCGGGCATGATCCGCCTCGCCGCCTAGAGCCGGGGCGACTCGCGCCCGGCGGCGCGGCAGGCGGAAGCGAGCGTGTTGGCCATCAGCATGGCGATGGTCATCGGACCGACGCCGCCGGGAACGGGCGTGATGGCGCCGGCCTTGCCGGCGGCCTCGTCATAGGCCACGTCGCCAACGAGGCGCGATTTGCCCTCGCCATTTTCGGGCGCCGGAATGCGGTTGATGCCGACATCGATCACCGTCGCGCCGGGCTTGACCCAGTCGGCCTTGACGATCTCGGGACGGCCGACGGCGGCAACGAGGATGTCGGCCGTGCGGGCGAGCGCGGCGATGTCCTTCGTGCGGCTGTGGGCGATGGTGACGGTACAGTTGGCGGCCAGAAGCAAATTCGCCATCGGCTTGCCGACGATGTTGGACCGGCCGATGACGACGGCGGTGAGGCCGGAAAGATCGCGGCCACGGATCTTTTCCACCAAGAGCATCGAGCCGGCCGGCGTGCAGGGAACGAAGGCCGTCTCGACCTCGCCGGTGCCCAGCTTGCCGACATTGACGAAATGGAAGCCGTCGACGTCCTTTTCCGGTGCGATCGTCTGGATGATCTTGCCGGAATCGATGTGGCCGGGCAGCGGAAGCTGGACGAGGATGCCGTGGATGCGCTCGTCGGCATTGAGGTCGTCGATCAGCTTGAGAAGGTCCGCCTCGGATGTGTCCTCGGGCAGCGTGTGCTGGTCGGAGAAGAAGCCGCATTCCTTTGCCTTCTTCGACTTCGACGAGACATAGACCTGGCTTGCCGGGTCCTCGCCGACGATCACCACCGCCAGCCCCGGCGTGACGCCCGCCTGCGCGACCAGATCGGCGGACGCTGCCTTGACCTTCGCCACCACGTCCTCGGCCGCCTGTTTGCCGTCGATCCGTTCCGCCATGCCTTGCTCCCCTGCACTCGATTGGCCTCGCATCGTCACCAAAATGCGGCGAAGCGCTTCCGTCAATGCGCCCTTCTTTGGCGCGATACAGCCAGAACCGCCAGGCGGTTTTCGGTTGCGCGACATCGGTTGCACGGAATCGATTGCCGGTCCATGACGAAAGAAACGGTCAGGGAGATCAACGATGGGTATCCGGGTCATTCTCGTCGGTTGCGGCAATATGGGTCATGCGATGTTGTCGGGGTGGATCGCCTCGGGCCGGTTGCAGCCGAACGAGGTCGGCGTGGTGGAGCCGAACGACGCGCTGCGGCTGCGCGCCGACGAACTCGGCACCGACGCCCATGAGGCGATCGAGGCGATGATCGATGCGCGCCCGGAACTCGTCATCTTCGCCGTCAAGCCGCAGGTGATGGGCGAGGTCGTACCAGCCTATCGGCACTTGGCAGGCGGAGCGACGACCTTTCTCAGCGTCGCGGCCGGAACCGGCATCGCGACCTTCGAAGACATGCTCGGCGCGGCAACCCCGATCATCCGCTGTATGCCGAACACGCCGGCCTCGATCGGACGCGGGATGATGGTCACGGTCGCCAACGACAAGGTTTCGGCCCATATGAAGGATTTCGTGAACGGCCTGCTTTCGGCCAGCGGCAAGGTCGCGGAAATCGACGACGAGGCGCTGATGGACGCCGTGACCGCCGTTTCCGGCTCGGGGCCGGCCTATGTGTTCCACTTCATCGAATGCCTGACAAAGGCCGGCGAGGCTGCGGGGCTGCCCGGCGAGACGGCGAAGCTTCTCGCCATGCAGACGGTCTATGGCGCGGGGTGCCTTGCGGCGGAAAGCGCGGAGGAACCGGCGGAGCTGCGCCGGCAGGTGACGAGCCCGAACGGTACCACCGCCGCCGCGCTGGCGGTGTTCATGGATGAGGGCCGGCTGGAGACGCTGGTGAGCGAAGCCGTCGAAGCGGCGCGCGCAAGGTCCGCGGAACTGGGCAAGGCATAGGCGCGAAGGATCGGCGCCGCGCCTGCCTCATCTGGCATCCGGCCATTTCAAAGAACGGGAAGCGGGGCGCGCGGGCCGTGCCTTCCTATGTTTATGTGTGTGGCGCGAACCCGCGCACCCCACCGATGGCTGTCTGGCTTTCGGCCGGTCACAGCGGAGATGATCCGAAGATCGCATCCGCCGCGGCTTTTCCCGCATGGTCAAGCGACCACGCCGGCCTGTTCCCAGCCCTCACATGCCCAACGGGTTCCGACACCTATCGGGGGGAGGTCATCGCCGCCCTCCCGACACCCGGTGCGCACCGGTTCCCACGAGGGCGATGCGGGAGATTATGGGGGCGGAATTTGGAGTGGGGATAAGTTTTTGTGAGAGGTTTGTGCCCGGCATACCCCCACCCTTTATCCCTCCCCAAGGGGGAGGGAGGCGTCAGCGTCAATTCCAGCCGTCGAGCGTGGTGCCAAGCAGCAAGGACTTACTCGATGCCCACGTCGCCCTCCCCCTTGTGGGGAGGGATAAAGGGTGGGGGTATTCGTAGGGTGCAGGTCGCGACGACTAGCCGAGGGCGGCGACCATCTCGTCCTGCTTACGGCGCAGCGCCCAGAGGCGGGTGGAGGTGTCGGGGGTGGAATTGTCGAGGGTGAGGAGTTCGCCCTTCTTGACGGCCTTCAGGACCTTGCCGCCTTCGAGCAGCCCGACCGGCACGGCGCGGGCGGCAGCGGCTTCGCCCGCCGTCATCGTCCACGAGCGGTAGCAGGTCTCGCCGATGGCGTCGAAGGTTTCGCCGACCGCGAGGTCTCGTTTGGCGAGCGCCGCGACCTCGGCGACCGGGCGGGCCAGCGGCACCATGTCGGCCTTGCCGTAAAGGACCGCGCGAGCGCAGGAGAGCGGGACTTCGAGGCTCGTCAGGTGATAGGGCCGGTGGAAGGCATAGTACGGGCCCTTGCCGACATGAAGGTCGTCCATGCGCTCGATGACGCGCGGATGGGTCGCCTCGACGACGACGAAGACGCCCGGCGCGACGCCCTTGCCGATCGTATAATCGACCACGCCCTTCTTCGACAGGACACCGCCATCTTCGCGCGGGATGAGCACGCGGGCGAGATCGTCGCGGCCGGCGCTCGGGCCGTGCATACCCGGCTTGTCGGGGACCAGCCCCGTCGCATTGGCGATGGCCGCCATCTCGACCATGGTCTTGGAGCCGTCGATGAACTCGACCAGCATTCGCGGGTTCATGTTCCGCCGCTCGGCTTCCTCGCGATAAAGGTCCGGCACGGCGTCGTGGTCGAGCGGATTGTTCTTGCCCTTGCCGGCGGCGACGACCCGCAGGCCGAGCGCGCTCGCGAACTCGATCAGTTCCATGCAGGAGGACGGCTCGTCGCCGGCGCCGACCGTATAGACGACGCCGAGCCGATCCGCCTCACGCTTCAGATACGCGCCGATCGTCACGTCGGCCTCGACATTCATCATGACGAGATGCTTGCCGTGCTCCATCGCCATCAGGTCGTAATCGGCGGCGACGCCGGGCTTGCCGGTGGCGTCGATGACGACGTCAATCAGCGGGTTCGTGACCATGGTCTCGACGGATGTTATGGCGATGCGGCCGGCCTCGATCGCCGCCGTCACCTTGGACTGCGTGTCTGCCTCCGCCGCGCGGGAATCGTCGCCATAGGCGATCTTGATCGCGGCGCGGGCCGTCCAGGGCCGGCGGGTCGAGATCGCCGCCACCTCGATGCCGGGCATCAACATGCCCTGCGTGACCAGATCCGTGCCCATCTCGCCCGAGCCGATGACCCCGATGCGCACCGGACGGCCGCTTTCGGCGCGACGGGCGAGATCGCGGGCAAGCCCCGTCAGGGCGACATTCGTCATCAAAGATTCCTCGAGGCTCAAAAGTCGCGGCAGATGACTGACCGACTGTCTGCTTGTCAACCAAGCGGGCGATATTCGACCCTTCGGCCCACGGCGGCAAATGACGATTTTCCGCTTTGGGCTTGGGCGCCGCTGGCCTATCTACGGGCGGCAATGCGAAGGATAGAGGACCAAATGAGCTCACCAGTGGTTTTGACGATCCTCGACGGCTGGGGCCTCAGCGACCGGGCGGAAGGCAATGCGGTGACGCTGGCGGCGACGCCGAGTTTCGACCGGCTGTGGGCGACATGGCCGCACGCGACGCTGACGACCTTCGGCCCGAGCGTCGGGCTGCCGGAGGGCCAGATGGGCAATTCGGAGGTCGGGCACCTCAACATCGGCGCCGGACGCATCGTCTTTCAGGAACTGCCGCGCATCAACCATGCGGCGGCGGGTCCGGAACTGGCCGAGCGGCTGGCCGCGACCGGGCTGATCGACGCGCTCAAGGTTTCAGGCGGGACCTGTCATCTTGCCGGTCTCGTCTCGGACGGCGGCGTTCACGCGCATCTGGAACATGCGCTGGCACTCGCCCGCATCCTCACCGACGCCGGCATCCCGGTCGCGATCCACGCCTTCACCGACGGGCGCGACACGGCGCCCAGCTCGGCGCCGCAATTCCTCGCGGATCTGGAGCGCCGGCTGCCCGAAGGCGCGTTCGTCGCCACGGTGAGCGGGCGCTATTTCGCGATGGACCGCGACAAGCGCTGGGACCGCGTGAAACTCGCTCATGATGCGATGATGGACGCGGCGGGCGAGCGGGCTGCCAAGGTGAGCGAAGCGCTGGCGCAGGCTCACGCGCGCGGGGAGACCGACGAGTTCGTCGCGCCGACCGTGATCGGCGGCTATGGCGGCATGAAGGACGGCGACGGGCTGGTCTTCTTCAATTTCCGCTCCGACCGCGCGCGCGAAATCCTCTCGGCGCTGGTCGATCCGGACTTCGACGGCTTCGCCCGGCCCCGGCGCATCGACTTTGCCGCCCGCGCCGGCATGGTGTCCTATGGCGGCGGGCTCGACGCCTTCATGAAGGTGCTGTTCGAGCCACAGACGCTGGCCGAGGGGCTGAGCGAAACCGTCTCCAAGGCCGGGCTGCGGCAGGTGCATCTGGCCGAGACCGAGAAATATCCGCACGTCACCTATTTCCTCAATGGCGGCGAGGAAGCGCCCTTCCCCGGCGAGGACCGCGTCATGGTGCCCTCGCCCAAGGTCGCGACCTATGACCTGAAGCCCGAAATGTCAGCGCCGGAACTGACCGAGCGGGTGCTGGACGCAATCGACGGCGGCAGTTACGAATTCGTCGTCGTCAATTTCGCCAATCCCGACATGGTCGGCCACACCGGCGACCTCGACGCGGCGATCCGCGCCGTCGAGACGGTGGACGCCGCGCTCGGGCGTATTGCGGCGGCGGTAGAGCGGCGCGGCGGCAGGCTGATGGTCATCGCCGACCACGGCAATTGCGAGGAGATGATCGACCGCGCGACCGGCGAGCCGCACACCGCGCACACGACGAACCCGGTGCCGGTGATCGTCGGGCCGTGGGACGGGACGGTGAGCGACGGCGTGCTGGCCGATGTCGCGCCGACCCTGCTGCAACTGATGGGGATCGCGCAGCCGGAGGCGATGACGGGGCGGTCGTTGATCTCCAATTGACGGGATCGACCCCCGCGACAGGTTTCATTGCTCGCAACGGATCGGGAACTTAAAGCCGATCCGGACGCTTCTTCAGCGAAGCGAACACGGAGCCCGCCCCATGCTGCGTTATCTTGGCCTTCTCGTGATTCTTGCAAGCCCGGCAACCGCGCAGTCCTGGGACCAACTGCACGACGAAGCATTCGGCTACGAAGTGCCAATTCCCATCGAATACGAACTGTCGCTCCGACCGGAAGCGGGAAACTCGCGCCTCTATCACAACCCACGCGGCGACATTCTTGCCGTCTGGGCCGGCGATGTCGGTGATGGCGGTTTCCGGGACGCGGTGCTCGACCGCCGGCGGCGCGATGAGGTTTCCGGATGGAACGTCACCTATGAGCGGATTACCTCTGACTGGGCGAGCTATTCGGGTGTGCAGGGCGAACAAATCCGCTACCTGCGGGCTATCCGCTACTGCGGTGACCGAATGGCCTACTTCCTGATCGATTACGCCCGATCCGAAAAAGATCGATATGATCCGATCGTCACCCACATGGTCAGACGCATGAGAGCCACTTTAGACTGCTGATCGGATCGGGGGCTTCGCCGATCCGCTGTGGTGAAACGCTATATTGCGATGGGACACAAGACCGCCCGGCTGGTGCTGCGAGAGAGGATTGAACTCTCGACCTCTCCCTTACCAAGGGAGTGCTCTACCACTGAGCTACCGCAGCTTCCGGATGCGGCGGTCTTCTGCCATAGGAGGGGGGAGAGCGCAAGCGGGGAAACCAGCTTTTCGGGCGACCTTGCGAAAGCTGTTCCGTCGGCGCGGAACAGGCGCTAGATATCGGCCATGACCAGCCAGACACGTCCGCCCCCCAAGACCAGCGAAGCCGAGCGGCAGGAAGGCGCGCGGCAGAAGCGGCTTGCCGAGCGGCTGCGCGCCAACCTGCAAAAACGCAAGGCGCAGTCGCGCGCGCGCCGCGCCGGCGAGGCCGATGAGCGGCCGGACGGGCTGTTGCAGGAGGATGACGGCGACGCGGATAAGTGAGCCTTGCGTCGGCGCGTTCCTTGAACGCGCCACGCCTATGGGCTACAGCCCGCCTTTACCCCTGTACCCCTGCGAACAGCCGAGTCCCCCCTTCGGACCGGGAAAGAGAAGAACAGATGGATCGCATCCGCATCCTTGGCGGCAACGAACTGCGTGGCACCATTCCGATTTCGGGCGCCAAGAACGCCGCCCTCCCCCTGATGATCGCCTCGCTTCTCACCGACGAGACCCTGATGCTGCACAACGTGCCGCACCTTGCCGATGTCGAGCAGCTCATCCGCATCCTCGGCAATCACGGCGTCGACTATTCGGTCAACGGGCGGCGGCTGTCGCAGCAGGAGGGCTATTCGCGGACGATCAACTTCACCGCCAAGGAAATCGTCGACACGACCGCGCCCTATGAACTCGTCTCCAAGATGCGGGCGAGCTTCTGGGTGATCGGCCCGCTTCTGGCGCGCATGGGCGAATGCCGCGTGTCGCTGCCGGGCGGCTGCGCGATCGGCACGCGACCCGTCGACCTCTTCATCGACGGATTGCGCGCGCTCTCGGCCAAGATCGAAATCGAGCAGGGCTACATCATCGCCAAGGCGAAGAACGGCCTCGTCGGCGCGCGCTACGTGTTTCCGAAGGTTTCGGTCGGCGCGACGCATGTCCTGATGATGGCGGCGACTCTCGCCAAGGGCCAGACGATCCTCGAAAACGCCGCGCAGGAGCCGGAGGTCGTCAACCTCGCCGAATGCTTGAACGCCATGGGCGCGAAGGTTTCGGGCGCGGGAACGGCGACCATCGTGATCGACGGCGTCGCCCGCCTGCACGGCGCACGCGTCGAAGTCATTCCGGACCGGATCGAGACCGGAACCTATGCGATGGCCGTCGCCATGACCGGCGGCGACGTGATCCTTGAAGGCGCGCGGGCGGACCTTCTGCAAAACGCGCTCGACACGCTTTCCCAGACGGGCGCGGAGATCAGCGAGACGAATTCGGGCCTTCGCGTCGTGCGCAACGGCTCGGGGATCGGGCCGGTCGACATCACGACCGAGCCGTTTCCCGGTTTCCCGACCGACCTCCAGGCGCAGTTCATGGGACTGATGACCAAGGCCGACGGGCGCTCGAAGATCACCGAGACGATCTTCGAGAACCGGTTCATGCACGTCCAGGAACTCGCGCGGCTGGGCGCTCAGATATCTCTCTCCGGCCAGTCGGCGATCATCGAGGGCGTCGACCGGCTGCGGGGCGCGCCCGTCATGGCGACGGACCTTCGGGCCTCCGTCTCCCTCGTGATCGCGGGGCTTGCGGCGGAGGGAGAGACGATCGTCAACCGCGTCTATCATCTCGACCGAGGCTTCGAGCGGCTGGAGACCAAGCTGTCGCAATGCGGCGCGGCGATCGAGCGGCTGTCGTCCTGACGGGAACATGGTGCTTCGGACCGGGTTTTAGTTGCACTGCATCTAAACTATATAGTCGAGCGTGGCGGCGCATCGCCGGCACCTGACAGACGCCGGCGCGCGGAGATTGGGACCCTGGGAATGAGCGAACTGAAACTCGTCGCACTCGACGAAGACGATCTGAAGGTCATTTCCGCCCATTGCCAGGACGCCGTCCTGAAGACCAGGGACATCGCCTATTTTCCCGAGCAGAAGCGGCTCGTCGTCGCGATGAACCGTTTCGTGTGGGAAAAGAAGACCGGCTTCTTCCGCCGCAACTATGAACGACGGCGCGCGGCGCTGCATTTCGACCGGGTTCTCGGCGTCAAGCTTTCCGGCGTCGACCGGACGCGGCCGGAGGATGTCCACGAACTTCTCGCCATCCGCTTTCTGCCGGGCGAAGCGCCGACGGGCACGATCGACCTCGTCTTTGCAGGCGACGCCGCGATCCGGCTCGACGTGGAATGCATCGAGACACGGCTTGCCGATCTCGGCGCGGCATGGGAAACCGGCAGCCGCCCGCAGCATACGACCTAAGGACGGACATGGCCATTCGCCTCGACATGAGCGACGCCGATTTCGAGGCCGGTTTCTCGGCCTTTCTCGGTTCCAAGCGCGAGGCCGCGCAGGACGTGGAAGACACCGTGCGCGCGATCATCGCCGATGTTCGCAGGCGGGGTGACGAGGCGCTTCTGGATTACAGCATTCGCTTCGACCGGCTCGATTATTCCGACACGGGCATTGCATTCTCCTCGCAGGAGATCGAGGCGGCGCTGAATGCTGTGGATGCGAGGACGCTCGACGCGCTGACGCTCGCGCATGAGCGAATCACCTCGCACCATGAGCGGCAGATGCCGAAGGACGACCGCTATGTCGACGCGATCGGCGTCGAGCTCGGCTCGCGCTGGACGGCGATCGAATCCGTCGGGCTCTATGTGCCGGGCGGGACGGCGAGCTATCCGAGCTCGGTGCTGATGAACGCCGTTCCGGCGTGCGTCGCGGGCGTGGAGCGGATCGTGATGGTGGTGCCGACGCCGGACGGCGTGGTGAACCCGCTGGTGCTGGCGGCCGCTCACATTGCGGGCGTCAGCGAGATCTACCGCATCGGCGGGGCGCAGGCGATCGCCGCGCTTGCCCACGGGACCGAGACGATCCGGCCGGTCTCGAAGATCGTCGGACCGGGCAATGCCTATGTGGCGGCGGCCAAGCGGCAGGTGTTCGGCACGGTCGGCATCGACATGATTGCCGGCCCCTCCGAAATCCTCGTCGTCGCCGATGCCGACAACGACCCGGCCTGGATCGCCGCCGACCTGATCGCGCAGGCCGAGCACGACGTGGCGGCTCAGTCGATCCTGATCACCGACGACAAGGCGTTCGGCGAACGCGTGGCGGCAGAGGTCGAGCGGCAGATCGCCGCCCTGCCCCGCGGCGAGGTCGCCGCGGCAAGCTGGCGCGATTTCGGCGCCGTCATCCATGTCGCCGATCTCGATGCGGCGCTGCCGCTGATCGACCGCATCGCGGCCGAGCACCTGGAACTCGCCGTCGCCGACCCCGAGGCGCTGATGGCGTGCATCCGCAATGCGGGGGCGATCTTCCTCGGACGGCACACGCCCGAGACGATCGGCGACTATGTCGGCGGGTCGAACCACGTTCTTCCGACCGCACGCTCGGCGCGATTCTCGTCCGGGCTTTCGGTGCTGGAATTCGTCAAGCGGACCTCGATCCTGAAATGCGGCCCGGACCAGTTGCGCGCGCTCGGGCCGGCTGCCATTGCCCTTGCAGAAGCCGAGGGACTTGCCGGACACGGCCGCGCGGTCTCCATCCGGCTGAACATGTGAGCGCGGGATGGATGGCGGCGACACCACGCGCAACCGGCTGATCGATGTCGAGCTCGACGAATCGATCGGCCGCTCGACGCCGGATGTCGAGCACGAGCGCGCCGTCGCGATCTTCGACCTGATCGAGGACAACAGCTTTCATCCGGTGAGCGACGAGACGGGCGGGCCCTACAAGCTCAAGCTCTCGCTGGCCGATTCCCGGCTGGTCTTCGGCATCTCGCGCGAGGACGACGCGGCCGTCGTCACCCACATCCTGTCGCTGACGCCGTTCCGTCGGATCGTGAAGGACTATTTCCTGATCTGCGAAAGCTACTACGAGGCGATCCGCACATCGACGCCGAGCCAGATCGAGGCGATCGACATGGGCCGGCGCGGCCTGCACAATGAGGGCTCGCAGACGCTGATGGACCGGCTGTCCGGCAAGATCGAGGTCGATTTCGACACGGCGCGAAGGCTCTTCACGCTGGTCTGCGTGTTGCACTGGCGGGGCTGACGCCAGTGCCGGGCGAGAAATCCGCGCCGAAATCGATCCTGTTCCTGTGCGGCATGAACGCGATCCGCTCGCCCATGGCCGAGGCGTTGGCGCGGCATGGCCTGCCGAAGGGCGTCTTCGTCGCCTCCGCCGGGGTGCGTACGGGCGAGCGCGATCCGTTTGTCGACGCCGTCCTGAAGGAGGCCGGGCTGGGCGGCGTCGCGCACGGGCCTCAGCTTCTCGACGATCTGGAAGACAGCTATTTCGATCTGATCGTGACGCTGGCGCCGGAGGCGCATCATGCGGCGCTGGAACTGACACGCTCCATGGCGGTGGACGTCGAATACTGGCCGACGGCCGATCCGTCGACCGCGACCGGCACGCGCGAGCAGATCATGGCCGCCTATCGCGACGTTCGCGACCGGCTCGAATTGCAGATTCACAAGCGGTTTGGAAAAGCCTAGCGGCCCACGCATTATGCGTGTTTCCAAAATCGCCAACTTCGGATAGGTTCCGCGCCAATCGCGGCCTATATGGCCGAAACAAGCACAAACCAAAGGTTCCGAATGCCGAAGGAAGAAGTCCTCGAGTTCCCGGGCGTCGTCGTCGAATTGTTGCCGAATGCGATGTTCCGGGTCAAGCTTGAAAACGATCACGAGATCATCGCCCACACGGCGGGCCGGATGCGCAAGAACCGCATCCGCGTGCTTACCGGCGACAAGGTCCAGGTCGAGATGACGCCCTACGACCTGACCAAGGGCCGCATCACCTATCGCTTCAAGTAAGCCCGCACCGGGCGGCGCAGGATTTCGATGAGCATTCCCCAGAAGCTTGTCCTGGCATCGGGTTCGCCGCGGCGGATCGAGCTTCTCCAGCAGGCGGGCATCGAGCCCGACCGCATCTTCGCAACCGATATCGACGAGACGCCCAGCCGGGCCGAGCATCCGCGCTCGCTCGCCAAGCGGCTGGCCCAGGGCAAGGCCGACAAGGCCGCCAAAGGCCTGAAGCGCCTCGGCGAGGAGCCCGCCTTCGTGCTCGCCGCCGATACGGTGGTGGCCGTCGGACGACGCATCCTGCCCAAGGCCGAGACGCTGGAAGATGCGCAGGACTGCCTGAAGCTCCTGTCTGGCCGCGCGCACCGGGTCTATTCGGGCGTCTCGGTCATCACGCCCGCCGGCAAGGCGCGAATGCGGCTCGTCGAGACGCGGGTGCGCTTCAAGCGGCTTTCGCGCGAGGAGATCGATTTCTATCTCGCTTCGGGCGAATGGCGCGGCAAGGCGGGCGGCTATGCAATCCAGGGGCTTGCCGGCGCCTTCGTCGTCAAGCTCGTCGGCTCCTATACGAATGTCGTCGGGCTGCCTCTTTACGAGACGCTGAGCCTTCTAACGGGCGACGGGTTCAAGATGCAGCCGAAGGCACAGACCGGAACAGCCGTCTGATGGCACTCGACGCCGACAATGTGACGCCGCTTCGCCCGCGCCGCCCCTGCCCCGAATGCGGCAAGCCCTCGCAACGCGCGAGCTTTCCGTTCTGTTCGGAGCGGTGCAGGAACGTCGATCTGAACCGCTGGCTGACCGGCTCCTACGTCATTCCCGCGACCGAGGACGAGGATGACGGCAGCGAGGACGAACGCGGCTGAAAACGGCGCAAATTTTTCGCCGACTTTCCCAACGTCAACCGCTGGACAGCACGATTTCTCATGTTATAACCCACGCGCTTCCGGCGGACACCAACACCGCACCGGCCTTTCCAGACCGATCGAAGCCCCTGCCCAGGTAGCTCAGTTGGTAGAGCATGCGACTGAAAATCGCAGTGTCGGCGGTTCGACTCCGTCCCTGGGCACCATTACGACTTCAACCATTTGACGCGACTGCGATCCCCCGCAAGTTTCTTGTCCTCACAAAAGGCGAAGACCGAAGCATCTTGCGCGATGAGTTCACGCGATGCCGTGCGCGCTTTTGCGGCGACGACGCTGAGACCGGACATTTTAACAACAGCTTGACGCTGGGTAAGAACTGGAGTTGACTTCAAAGCTGGGAAATTTGTCAAGCGCGGTGGGGCGCGACCGCTATGCTGATAGATGTCATTACCAGTCGGAAAGATATTGAAGACCTGAAGTCAAATTGGGACGATCTCTACCGATCGGACCCCGACGCACAGTATTTCCTTTCCTGGCATTTCATTTCTGCATTCCTGCGCCGCTTCGAAGGCGAATGGTTCGTGCTGGCGGCGCGTCAAGGCCCGGCTCCTTCGCCCTATGTCGCGTTGCTGCCGATGCGGCTCAAGACGCGACTGAGCGGCAAGCACGGCTTCTTCTTCCACGACGTTCACATGGGCGGCGCTTATGTCGCGGACTATACCGGCGCGGTCTGCGCCCCGCAGTTCGCGCAGGCCGCCATGTCGGCCTTCGCCAAGCATTTGCGGAAGATGCACTGGGCCAATCTGCATCTCGAAAACCTGCGCATGTCGAGCGGCCGGATGCGGATCTTCTTCGAAAATCTCGAAGACAAGCGGCTCGGCATTCGCAATGTGAACGTGATCAACAAGAGGGACAATATCGACAATGGCAGATGCCCCTCGGTCGAGCTGCCTGCGACATGGGATGCCTACCTTGAAGAGAAGGTCGGCTCGAACATGCGGCAGAAACTGAGGCGGCTGCTGCGGAAACTGGACGGTCCGGACGAACTTCGCGTCACCCTGCCGAATGCCGAGACGATCGAGCGCGACATTGCCATCATTCTCGGATTCTGGCGGGACCGATGGAGCGAGCGCAAGGGAAAGCGGATGCCGGGCATCCTGCGGACCAACCAGCGCACGTTTCGGGACGCCTTCAGCGATGGCAGCCTGTTTCTTCCGGTCCTGTGGCAAGGCGACCGGCCGCTCGGCGCGCTGGCTACCTTCATCGATCCGGTGAAGAAAACCTATTTCTTCAGCATGGCCGGCCGCGACGAAACTGCGCAGGCCGTGTCCCCCGGCCTTCTTCTGCACGCCTACAGCATCCGCCACGCCATCGCGAACGGATTCCGGTCCTATGATTTCCTGCGGGGGAACGAGGCCTACAAATACACGTTCGGAGCAACCGACACGCTGATCAAGAGCAAGTTGGTCCATACCCGCTCCGGCCGCAATCTGGGCGACAAGCTCGATACCCGATTGCTTTCGGGCATCTTCAAGGCGGCCAGCCGCTGGCACAAGGCCGGACTTCTGGCGAAGGCGGAGCGAGGCTATCGCCAGATCCTGGACACCGATCCGACCCACGCAACCACGCTCTACGCGCTGGGCCAGCTCATGGCGGGAAAGGGCGACCATCTGGCGGCGGCAACGATCTTCCAGACGCTGTCATCGGTCGCGCCCGATCTGGGCAAAGGGTGGACCCGGCTGGGAACCGCGTTGCAGGCATTGGGCCGCCATTCAGATGCCGTGGAAGCCTATCGCAAGGCGATCGAACTGGAGCCAGCATCCGCATCCGCTCGCTACGGCCTCGCCGTCAGCCTGCTTAATCTCGGGCGGACACGCGCGGCGACGATCCAGCTCAACGCCATGTTGCGGATGCATTCCGCCGGCAGCCGGAAAGTGGAGCCGCAGCGGGTAAAGGCTGCGCTGCTTTTGCAAAGGCTCAACCAGCAAGCCATGCCGAACATCATGCGTCGTCCGGCGAGCGAAAGCGTGCTGCCGGTTGCGGCGACATCCACCAGCCTTCCACCGTTAACCTTTCGTTAACCACTTGCGCGCACACTCATGCGATAGCGAGCCGACCACGGATGTACTGGCGGCCCGCGATTTGAAAAGCCGGGCCATGCGCCCGGCTTTTTCATTGGTTCGAAGCGATATTCGACGGACGCCGGAACACTCGCTGCCTCCGACCGTTTTGCATGTCCAATCCGCAACCAAGGACACCACTCATGGACCCGATGCAGAACGACGACCGCGAAACGCATGGCCTGGAGCGCCAGATCGCCGACTTGCGCGAGGAGCTGGCTTCGCTGCAAAACGCAGCGAGCGAGCGGGCGCAGCAGGCCTATGAGGTCGTCAAGGACAATCCCGGCACCTCGATCCTCGTCGCCTCGGTGCTCGCAGGCGTCATCGGATTCGTGCTCGGCCAGCAGGCCGAAGCCGAACGGCACCAGAGCCGCTGGCGCTGGAACTGAGTCTGAGCATTCGATCACGAGTATAAAGCCCGGCCTGAGCGCCGGGCTTTTTCTTCCGGTTCGCCGTCATTTCAATTTTCGTTAACCATAACATAAGGTTAACTCGCATCTCACGGCCACGTTACGTAGCGTTATATTTGCAATGTGCTTTACTAGCGCTCTGGTTGCAAATGAGGCGCATCATGAACCGGTTCGTTCCCTTCATCCTCGCAGCGATCCTCGCGATCGCCCCTTTCGGCACAGCATCTGCCGCGAGCCTTGTCGCCAAGGTGAGCCTTGCGACGCAGACGATGACCGTTACGCATAACGGGAAGGTTCTCTATCGCTGGCCGGTATCCACCGCGCGCAAGGGCAAGGTCACGCCGACCGGACAATGGTCGGCGAAATGGCTGTCGAAGCATCACCGGTCGAGCCGGTACGATAACGCGCCGATGCCGTATGCGATCTTCTACAGCGGGCATTATGCCGTCCACGGCACCTATCAGGTGAACCGGCTCGGGCGGCCGGCCTCGGCAGGCTGCGTGCGGCTTCATCCCGACCATGCCGCGCGCCTGTTCTCACTGACGCAGCGCGTCGGGCTGAAGCAGACACGGATCGTCGTTCAGCGCTGATCGTCGGCGTGGGAATGGATGTCCGGATCGAATTCGGGCTGCGCGGCCTCTTCCATCGGCTGTTCGGTAAAGCCTTCCAGGCTCGACACCTCGCTCACGTCGCGCTCGATCTCGATCGGGCTCGCCACATAGCGCGCGATGAGTTCGGCAATTGAAATCAGCGCATGGACGTGGATGCGTTCATAGCCGTGCGAGGCGTCGATGCCGAAGGCGACGAGCGCGGTGCGCACGTCATGGCCGGCCTCGATGGCGGAGGCTGAATCGGAGCGGTAGTAGCGGAAGATGTCCTTTTGATATTGCAGCCCGTTCTCTCGGCACAGATCCACCAGCTTGCGCGTCAGATGGTAGTCGAACGGGCCTGCCTGATCGGCCATGGCGATGGTGACGCCGAATTCGGACGAGTTCTGCCCCGGTGCGCTGGTGCCATTGTCGATGGTGACCATCGAGGCGATCTCGGGCGTGACGATGGAGGCCGCGCCGACGCCGACCTCCTCGGCGATGGTGAAGAGCCAGTGGATGTCGACCGGCGTCCTTGCCTGCTCGTCCTCAAGCGCCTTGATCGCGGCGAGCGCGATGGCTACGCCCGCCTTGTCGTCGAGATGGCGCGAATTGATAAAGCCGTTGTCGAGGAATTCGAACTGCGGATCGACGGCGACGAAATCGCCGACATCGATGCCGAGAGCGTGGGTCTCCTGGCGGTTCTTCGTCATCGCATCGATGCGAAGTTCGACGAAATCCCAGCCCACGGGCAGCGTGTCGACGCCGTCATTGAAGGTGTGGCCCGACGCCTTCAGGGGCAGGATCGTGCCGCGATAGGCGCCCTGTTCGGTGTAGACCGTCACCCGCGCGCCTTCCGCGAAGCGCGCCGACCAATTGCCGATCGGCACCAGTTCGAGGCGGCCATTCTCCTTGACCATCTTCACCTGGGCACCCAGCGTATCGAGATGGGTGATGATCGCGCGTGCGCCACGCCGACGCGAGCCCTGGCGCACGGCGCGGATCGCGCCGCGACGGGTCAGTTCGGGCGTCAGACCGAGCCGCGCAAGTTCTTCGGAGCAGTAACGCACAATCTGGTCGGTGTAGCCGGTCGGGCTGTTGATCGAGAGCAGATTGTGGAGTTGTCGAGCGAGATAGGCTTCGTCGATCTTCAAGGGAACCTCTGTGGACTCTAGCGGGCGAGCGCCTGCACGGCCGATCTTTGCCCGGACATCGGGAACAGAAGATCGACGAAACGTTCGGCGGTCGGCTGCGGCTCATGATTGGCAAGACCGGGCCGCTCATTGGCTTCGATGAAAACATAATCCGGTTCGCCGGGCGAGCGTACCATGAAATCGATTCCGACGACGGGAATGTCGATGGCGCGGGCGGCCTTTACGGCGGCGTCGACGAGCCTGGGATGAACCTGCGCGGTCACGTCGTGGATCGAGCCGCCGGTGTGGAGATTGGCGGTCTTGCGCACGATTATCTCCTCACCTTCTTTCGGCACGTCATCGAGCGACATGTTTTTTTCGGACAGGCAGCGCTCGGTTTCGGCGTCGATCGGGATGGTGCTTTCGCCGCCGGTGGCAGCGGCGCGACGGCGCGACTGCTTCTCGATCAGCGAGCGGATGTCGCTCTGGCCATCACCGACGATGCAGGGCGGGCGGCGCATGGCGGCGGCGACGAGACGATAGTCGATGACGACGAGACGCAGATCGGCGCCGTCGAAACAGGCTTCGAGGAGAACGCGGTCGCAGATGTCGCCGGCCACACGGATCGCGGCCCTGGCGTCATCGAGATTGTCGAGCCCGACGGCGACGCCCTTTCCCTGCTCACCGCGGGCCGGCTTCACGACGATCCTGCCGTGTTTCTCGATGAAGGCGGAAAGCGCAGCTTCGTCGTCGTCGGCCACCATCTGCTCGGGGACCACGAGGCCGGCATTTTCGACGACGCGGCGGGTGACCGACTTGTCGTCGCAAATCGACATCGCCACGGCGGACGTCATCTCCGACAGGCTCTCGCGGCAATGGACCGAACGCCCGCCATAGGACAGGCGGAAGAAGCCGCCCTCGGCGTCGGTGATCTCGACATGGACGCCGCGCCGGCGCGCCTCGTCGACGATGAGCCGCGCATAGGGATTGAGCGCATCATATTCGGCGAGCGGCGAGGCGAAGAGCTTTTCGTTGATCGGGTTCTTGCGCTTGATGGCGAAGACCGGCACGCGCCGGAAACCCAGCTTCTCATAAAGGCCGATCGCCAGGTCGTTATCGTGCAGCACGGACAAATCCATGAAGGCGGAGCCGCGCGCGGCGAAATGCTCGGAAAGGCGGCGCACCAGCATCTCGCCGATGCCAGGATGGCGCGCCTGCGGATCGACCGCAAGACACCAGAGCGACGAGCCCTTTTCGGGATCGTTGAACAGCCGCTTGTGATCGACGCCCGTCACCGTGCCGATGATCTCGCCAGTGATCTCGTCCTCGGCGACGAGATAGGTCAAGGAACGGCTGTCGCGGTTGCGCCAGAAGAAATCCGGGCGCACCGGCACCATGTTGCGCGCGGCGTAGATGGTGTTGACCGCATCGGCATCGGCCTCCGAGGACAGCCGGCGGATGAAGTAGCCCTTCGGCTGCCTTCGTGCCGCGCGATAGGTCGAAAGGTCCAGCCGGAAGGTATGAGACGGATCGAGGAAGATTTCCTGCGGCGCCATGGCCAAAAGGACATGCGGATCGCGGACGTAGAACGCGATGTCGCGCCGCGCGGGTCCCTCCTCGCGCAGCGCGTTCACGATGGCTTCGTTGTCGTCATAGGTCTGGCAGAAATGCAGCTTGCCCCATCCGCAATCGATGGATGCGTTGGGTTTGGGATCGGCCGCGGCCTGATCGTGCTGCGCGATGGGGTTCATCGTTTCGTTTCGCATCCTTCTCAAGCGATGACCGAGAGCCTTGTCTGTGCGGCCGCGCTCGGCGGCCGCTGATCTGCGGGCCATCCCTAAATCCCGTGAGTCTGAAGCCAGAGTTCCAGAAGTCCGACCTGCCAGAGTTCAGAACCCTGAAGGGGGGTGATATGATCCGACGGATTGGTAAAAAGCCGTTGCAGATAATCGTCGCGGAAGATGTTGCGGTCCTTTGCCGCCCGCGATGTCAGCGCGTCACGAACGAGGTCGAGATAGGGTCCGTCGACATATTTGAGCTGAGGGACGGGGAAATAGCCCTTCTTGCGGTCGATCACCTCATGCGGGATGACCTTGCGGGCCGCTTCCTTGAGGACGCCCTTGCCGTTCTGCTTCAGCTTCTCTTCGGGCGGGATCTTCGCCGCGAGTTCGACCAGTTCGTGATCGAGGAAAGGCACCCGCGCTTCCAGCCCCCAGGCCATGGTCATGTTGTCGACGCGCTTGACCGGATCGTCGACCAGCATGACCTCCGAATCGAGGCGAAGCGCGGCGTCGACGGGGGTGTCGGCGTGAGCCATGCGCAGATGGCGCGAGACGAGTTCGAGGCTCGGATCGTGATCCGGCATCCATTCCGGATTGATGTGTTCTGCCATCTTCTCATGGCTGCGGTCGAAGAAGACCTTGGCATAATCGGAGACGACGTCGTTGGAACTCGCCAGCGGCGGATACCAGTGATAGCCGCCGAAGACCTCGTCGGCACCCTGCCCCGACTGGACGACCTTGATGTGCTTCGAGACTTCCTTCGACAGGAGGTAGAAGCCGACATTGTCATAGGAGACCATGGGCTCGGACATTGCCGCGAAGGTGCCGGGCAGCGCGTCCATCAGTTCGCTCGACGGCACGAAGATCTTGTGGTGCCTGGTGTCGAAATGCTTGGCGATGAGGTCCGAATAGACGAATTCGTCGCCCTTTTCGCCGTTCGCCTCCTCGAAGCCGACCGAGAAGGTCATCAGCCCGTGCTGACCCTGTTCGGCGAGAAGGCCGACGATGACGGAGGAATCGACGCCGCCCGACAAAAGCACGCCGACCGGCACGTCGGCGACCATGCGGCGCTTGACGGCGACGCGCAGCGCCTCAAGCACGCGGTCGCGCCACTCGTCCGACGACAGCGAATAGTCCGGATCGCGCTCATAGGGCGGGCGCCAGTAGACCGTGTCCTTTTGCGCACCGTTCGCCTCGATGACGCGGATCGTCGCCGGCGGCATCTTCTTGACGCCGTTGATGATGGTGCGCGGCGGCGGCACGACGGCGTGGAAGGAGAGGTAGTGATGGAGCGCGATGCGGTCGATCGAGGTGTCGATGTCGCCGGCTTTCAGGAGCGCGGGAAGCGACGATGCGAAGCGCAGCGCGTGGGGCGTCTCGGCGATGTAGAGCGGCTTGATGCCGAAGCGGTCGCGCGCGACGACGACGCGGCCCGTGTCGCGCTCATGGATGACGAAGGCGAACATGCCGAGGAAGCGCTTCACGCAGTCGATGCCCCAGGCGTGATAGGCCTTGAGGATGACTTCCGTGTCGCCGGTGGAGAAGAATTTGTAGCCCTTGCCCTCGAGTTCGGCGCGCAGTTCTGGATAGTTGTAGATGCAGCCGTTGAACGCGATGGTGAGGCCGAGTTCGCCGTCCACCATCGGCTGGCGGGCCTTTTGCGACAGGTCGATGATCGACAGGCGGCGATGAGCGAGCGCGGCGTTGTTGTGCATCACGAGGCCCGACCCGTCCGGGCCACGCGGCGCGATGGCATCCATCATCTTCGAAATGGCAAAAGCCGACGGCTGCGCGCCGTCGAACCGGATCTCTCCGCAAATCCCACACACGGTTGTTTTTCCAACCCTCCGTTGTCGATTGAACTTTGATCTCTAATCATTTATAAGTCAAATGATTAGATGTCAAATTAATGAGGTTGTCGTGGACGATGTCCGAACGAACGCGGAAGGTCTGCGGGAGTTCCTTCGCTCAGACCTGAAGACGATAGAAAAGGCGATCCGGCGGATCGTGCGGGCGCATGATCTGCAATCCAAGGCATTGACCAAGTCGGTCGGGCTGACGGCTGCGCAGCTTGTGCTGCTCAAGGGCATCGCCGAGCTTGGCGAGGTGACGACGACCGCGCTTTCCGCATATGCCGACATCAGTGCTGCGACCGTGGTGACGATCCTCGACAATCTGGAAGAGCGCGGCCTGATCGAGCGCTACCGTTCCGCCCATGACCGCCGGATCGTGCATACGCGGCTGACCGCGGCGGGCACAGCAAAGGCCACCGCCGCGCCGGAGCCGCTTGGAGACGCCTTTGCCGACCGGCTGGCGGCGCTCGCCGCGCCCGAGCGCGACGCGATGGTGAACGGGATCGTGCGCGCCGCCGATCTGCTGCTGCCGGCGGCGATTCTGGCGAAAAGAGAGCCGGAGCCTTGATCTTGGACGCCGTTTGGCTGAAAGCTGAACTTAGAAACGTTCCAGGGCGTGGCAATTTGTCGGTGTGACGCCCGCGATGCGCGAGCCTATGTTCCGCGCGACAACGGGGCCAGGAATGAATTACGACCGATTTTTCGACGAGGCCATCGCGCAGCTTCACGCCGAGCGCCGCTACCGCGTCTTTGCCGATCTGGAGCGCATCGCCGGCGAATTCCCCCGCGCGATCTGGCGATCGAATGGCGACGCGCGAGAGATAACCGTCTGGTGCTCAAACGACTATCTCGGCATGGGCCAGCATGAGAGCGTGATCGGGGCGATGCAGAATGCGGCCGGCCGCATGGGCTCGGGCGCCGGCGGCACGCGCAACATTTCCGGCACCAACCATCCGCTGGTCGAACTCGAAGCCGAACTCGCCGACCTGCACGGCAAGGAAGCCGGCCTCGTCTTCACGTCCGGCTTCGTCTCCAACGAGGCGGCGATCTCGACCATCGCGAAACTCCTGCCCGACTGCCTGATCGTTTCGGACGAGCTCAACCACGCCTCGATGATCGAGGGCGTGAAGAAGTCGGGCGCGGAGAAGAAGATCTTCCGCCACAACGACCTTGCGCATCTGGAAAGCCTGCTTCAGGCCGCGCCGATCGAGCGCGCCAAGCTGATCGCCTTCGAGAGCGTCTATTCGATGGATGGCGACATCGCACCGATCGCCGAAATCTGCGATCTGGCCGAGCGCTACAACGCCATGACCTATATCGACGAGGTCCATGCGGTCGGCATGTATGGCGCGCGCGGCGGCGGCATTTCAGAGCGCGAGGGCCTCGCGCACCGCATCGACATCATCGAGGGCACGCTCGCCAAGGCGTTCGGCGTCATGGGCGGCTACATCACAGGCAAGCGCGCCGTCATCGACGCCGTGCGCTCCTACGCGCCGGGCTTCATCTTCACCACTGCCCTGCCCCCGGCGCTCGCCGCCGCGGCGACCGCTTCGATCCGGCGCCTGAAGGAGAGCCAGGCGGAGCGCCACGCGCATCAGCGCCAGGCGCGGCAGGCCAAGGACGCGCTCAAGGCGGCCGGTCTGCCGCTTATGCCGTCGCAGACGCATATCGTGCCGCTGCTGGTCGGCGATCCCGAGCTTTGCAAGCAGGCGAGCGATCGACTGCTCGACCGACATGGCATCTATATCCAGCCGATCAACTATCCGACCGTGCCGCGCGGCACGGAACGGCTGCGCATCACGCCGACGCCGTTCCATTCGGACGCGCTGATCGCGGGCCTTGTGGATGCGCTTCTGGAGACTTGGACAGCACTCGGCATCCCGTTCGAGACGGCGCCCGCGGAGACGCAGGAAGGCCGGTCGGAACGGGTCGTCTCGCTCGTCACCGCCAAGGCCGGCGGCTAGCGGCCTTCGATCCAGCGGGCGAGCCTGTCGGCTGCTTCCTCGACGTGGTCGAGACGCCGATGGAAGCAAAGACGGAAGAATTCCTCTCCGCCCGGCCCGAATGCCGTACCCGGCGCAAGCCCGACATTGGCCTCGTCGACGATCTCGAACGCGGCCTTTTTCGTATCGCGGATACCGTCGATCCTGAAGAACAGGTAGAACGCGCCAGGCGGCACGGTGAGGTCGACGCGGCCGGTGGCGAGCAATCTTTGCGCGATCGTGTCGCGCGCGATGCGTGCGGCCGCGATCTCGGATTTGAGGAAATCGTCCCCCTGGTCGAGCGCGGCGACTGCTCCTTTTTGCAGGAAGGCCGGCGTGCCGGAGGTCGAATACTGGATCAGATTCTCGAAGGTCTGCTGCAAGTCGGGATGGACTTTCAGCCAGCCGACGCGCCAGCCGGTCATCGCCCAGTTCTTCGAGAAGGAATTGACGAATAGGATGCGGTCGCCCGGACGCATCACGTCCATGAAGGACGGCGCGCGCGGCCCGTCATAGTAGAACAGCGAATAGATCTCGTCGGCGATGATCCACAAATCGCGCTCCCGCGCGATTTCCAGAATGTCCTCAAGCGTTTCGCGGTCGGCTGTCCATCCTGTCGGGTTCGACGGCGTGTTGACGAAGATCGCCTTCGTTCTGTCGGTGATCGCCTCCTCGACGCCGTCGACGTCGCAGGTCCAGCCATTGCCGGAATGGACGAGCGGAACGGGAACCGGCGTCGCTCCGGCGACGCCGAGGGCAGCAGGGAAATTCGGCCAGGACGGCGTCAGATAGATCACCTCGTCGCCGGCCCCGGCAACGGCATCGATGGCAAGCTGGATCGCCTGCATTCCCGACCCGGTGACGATGAATTCCTCATGGGAGAAATCATAGCCGAAATGGCGCTTGTGATAGCGTGCGAGCGCCTGGCGCAGTTCGGGTATGCCGCGCTGCCAGGTATAGAAGGTCTCGCCCGCCTTCAATGCCTCGATGGCGGCGTTCTGGATGAAGTCCGGCGTCGGCTTGTCGCCCTCGCCCGCCCAGAGCGGGATGAGGCCGGGCTTCGTGCGGCCATGATTGACGACGGCAACGATGCCGCTTTCGGGCGCAAGGCGGGCCTCGCCTCGCAGATGATCGACGAGTGACATTCGGTATCCTTGAGGAAAACGCCCGGCAGGACCGGGCGCCAGATGATCAGACCGGCCGACGCGCGAGAAGATCGCGGATTTCGGTCAGGAGCGCGACGTCCGCGGGCGGCGCCGCGGGCACGCCTGCGACCTCCTCCTGCCGCTCCATGCGACGGCGCAGATTGTTGACCGCCTTGACGATGATGAAGATGATCCATGCCAGGATCAGGAAGTTGATCAGTACGGTCAGGAAGCTGCCATAGGCAAAGACCGCTCCCTGCTCGCGCGCCGCCGCCAGCGTATTCGCCGTCACCTCCGACGACAGCGGCAGGAAATAGTCCGAAAAGTCGAAACCGCCGAAGATCGCGCCGACCACCGGCATGATGATGTCGTCGACCAGCGACGACACGATCAGGCCGAACGCACCGCCGATGATGACGCCGACGGCGAGGTCCATCACATTGCCTCTGGCGATGAACTCCTGAAATTCCTTGATCATGACAGCCACCATGTCCCCTTGGAGCCGAGTTGACGCAGGCTGCGGACGGCTGCTCCGCAACAGGCCAGAAGATAGCAGAAGCTTTCGCGCGCTAAAGGTGCAATCTCGACTGGCCCCACAAGCAATTCGATCAGACGCAAGTTCGATGGACAGCGCGCCTTTGCTGTGGTTGCCTGACACTGGAGGAGGAGGAGGAAATACCGGGTATGCAGGGCTGGGTGGTTGTCATCGTCGCCGTCGCCTATGTCTCGCTGCTTTTCGCAATCGCGAGCCTCGGCGATCGGCATTCGGCGCGCCACGGACCGATCAGGGCGCGGCCCTACATCTATTCCTTCAGCCTGGCGATCTACTGCACGTCCTGGACCTTCTTCGGCTCGGTCGGGCTCGCCAGCGAGCGCGGCTTCGAGTTTCTGGCGATCTATATCGGGCCGATCATGGTGTTCCTGTTCGGGTTCCCGCTTCTGCGACGGATCATACGACTGGCAAAGTCCGAGAAGATAACATCGATCGCCGATTTCATCGCCGCGCGCTACGGCAAGAGCTTCGCCGTTGCCTCGATCGCGACAATGATCGCGGCCATGGGGACGGTTCCCTATATCGCACTCCAGCTCAAGGCGATCTCGGGCAGCGTCAGCCTGATGGTGGAGCACTATAACGGCGCGCCGCCCGTCGACTTCATCTTCGGCGACATCGCCCTGATCGTGACCGTCCTGCTCGCGATCTTCGCGATCCTGTTCGGCACCCGTCATGCCGACGCGACGGAACACCAGGACGGGCTCATCCTCGCGGTCGCGGTCGAGTCCATCGTCAAGCTGGCGGCGTTCCTGGCGGTCGGCATCGCCGTTTCGTTCTTCTTCTTCGGCGGCCCGAGCGAGTTGATCAGCGAAATCCGAAACTCTCCGCGCGCCATGGCGGCCTATGATTTCCAGACCTCGCTGCCGACCTGGATCGTGATGACGATGCTGAGCGCCATCGCCATCATCATGCTGCCGCGCCAATTCTACGTCACGATCGTGGAGAACCGCTCGGAAAGCGAGCTGCGCACGGCGACATGGCTCTTTCCGGCCTATCTCGTGATCATCAATCTCTTCGTCATCCCGATCGCATTCGCCGGCATCGTGCTTCTCGGCCCCGAGCAGAATGCCGATCTCTATGTCGTCTCGCTGCCGCTCCTTTTCGGACAGGACTGGCTGGCGATGTTCGCCTTCGTCGGCGGCCTTTCGGCGGCGACCGCGATGGTCATCGTGGCCAGCGTCGCGCTCGCGATCATGATCTCGAACGATCTCATTTTGCCCCTTTTCCTGCGCGGCATGGCCAAGCAATACCTGGTCCAGCGCGACGATCTCTCGCAGGTGATCCTCAACATCCGGCGCGCGGCGATCTTCGCGGTTCTGATCGCCGCGTTCCTTTACTATCGCGAAATCACCAACAATACCCGGCTCGCCTCGATCGGCTTGATCTCCTTCGCCGCGATCGCGCAGTTCGCGCCGGCCGTCTTCGGCGGACTTTTGTGGCGCGGGGCCAATGCGCGCGGCGCGGTGATCGGAATGCTCGCCGGCATCTCGATCTGGGGCTACACGCTGCTTTTGCCCTCGCTTGCGCCAGGCGACGCCTCGATCGTGCAATTCGGACTCTTCGGCCTCGAAGCGCTGCGGCCGCAGGCACTTTTCGGAACGAGCGCCGAACCGCTCGTTCATGGCGTGATGTGGAGCCTGTCGGTCAACACGCTGTTCTTCGTGCTCGGCTCGCTGTCGCGGACGGCAAAGCCGCTCGAACGCATCCAGGCCGCGCTCTTCGTGCCGCGCGACACGAGCCCGATGCCGAGCTTCCGCCGGTTCCGCACGGCCGTGACGATCGACGACCTGAAGGACACGATCGCGCGCTACCTGGGCGTCGAGCGGACAGAACGTTCGTTCCAGAATTTCGAGGCCAAGCAGAGCCAGCCGCTCGTCGGCAAGGAGCCGGCCAACATGGCCGTCATCCGTTTTTCCGAACAGCTCCTGACCAGCGCCGTCGGCTCTTCCTCGGCGCGGCTCGTGCTGTCGCTGCTCTTCCAGCGCCACGACCGCTCGCCACGCGAGGCGCTGCGCCTGCTGGACGACGCCTCCGAAGCGTTGCAGCACAACCGCGACCTTTTGCAGATCGCGCTCGACCAGATGGAACAGGGGATCACCGTCTTCGATCGCGATTTCCGGCTGATCTGCTGGAACAGGCAGTATCGCTCGCTCTTCTACCTGCCCGATTCGATGGGCCGGGTCGGCGTTTCGCTCGACGAAATCCTGCGCCATCTGGCCGATCGCGGCGACATCACCTTCGAGACGATCCACCAGACGATCGACCGGCTGGCGGCTTTCCGCTCGCCCTGGCAGCTCGAACTGAAAAGCACCGGCCGGATCATCGAGTTGCGTTCTAACCCCATGCCCGATGGCGGGCTGGTCGCGACCTATGCCGACATCACGCAGCGGGTCGAGGCCGACCTTGCGCTCAAACGCGTCAACGAAACGCTGGAAAACCGCGTCGCGCGGCGCACGGCCGAACTCACCCACGTCAACGAGGAACTGGCGCAGGCGCAGATGCTGGCCGAGGAAGCCAATCTGGGCAAGACGCGCTTTCTGGCCGCCGCCGGCCACGACATCCTCCAGCCGCTCAATGCGGCGCGGCTTTACTGCGCCTCTCTTGCCGAAAGCGTCGGCCAGAGCCCCGTCGGGGATGGCGTCGCCAACATCGAATCCTCGCTCGATTCGGTGGAAACGATCCTCGGCGCGGTGCTCGACATCTCGCGGCTCGACACCGGCGCGATGCGGCCGGTCGACACCATTTTCCGGCTGGACGGGCTGATGCGCCAGATCCAGACCGATTTCCAGCCTCTGGCGCAGGAAAAGAAGCTCGATCTGCGCATCGTCTCGACGCGGCTCGCGGTTCACACCGACCGCAACCTCTTCCGGCGCCTCGTCCAGAACCTCGTCTCGAACGCGATCAAATACACCCGTTCGGGAACGGTTCTGGTCGGCGTCAAACGGCGCGGGGACCTCATCGAATTGCAGGTCCACGATACCGGAATCGGCATCGACGACGACAAGCTCAACTCCGTGTTCAGCGAGTTCACCCGCCTCCAGGACGGCGCGCGCGAAGCACAGGGCCTCGGCCTCGGCCTGTCGATCGTCGACCGCATCGCGCGCGTGCTGCGGCTCGAAATCCGCATCCATTCCGTCAAAGGCAAGGGTTCATGCTTCTCGGTGCTCCTGCCGATCAGCGAAGCACCGCAGGCCGCGATCGCCAGCGACATCCGCCCCCAGGTCGGCGCTCATATCCGGCTCGACGGGGTCTCGGTCCTGTGCATCGACAACGAGCCCAGAATCCTCGACGGGATGCGCAAGCTGCTCGAAGGCTGGGGCTGCCGCGTGACCACCGCCGGCGGCTCGTCCAGCCTGACGGGCGCGATGCCGACACCGGACGTCGTGCTGGCCGATTTTCATCTCGACCAGGAGGACGGCTTCCAGGCGATCGCCCGCGCGCGGCAGATCTGGGGCGACGCGCTTCCCGCGATCCTGGTGACGGCGGACCGGTCGAACGATGTGCGCGAACGGGCGAGCGCGCTCGACATGCCGGTGCTGCACAAGCCGGTCAAGCCGGCAGCGCTGCGCACCATGCTGACGCGCTATCGCAAATTGCTTTCTGCGGCCGAGTAACTCTATGCACTCGCCTGCTGCTCGACGCCGATGCGCGACAGGCGGATGACGGCCTGCGTTCGGCTGTCGACGCCGAGTTTTTGCAGGATGGCGGAGACATGCGCCTTGATCGTCGCTTCCGACACGCCGAGCTCATAGGCGATCTGCTTGTTGAGAAGCCCTTCGGCGAGCATCGTCAGAACCCGCGATTGCTGCGGCGTCAGGGATTGCAGGCGATGGATCAGATCGGAAATCTCCGCGTCCCGTTCCTCGCCCAGATCGAGATCGTCCGGCAGTGCGATGCCGCCGGCAAGCACCGTCTCGACCGCCTTGCGCATCTGGTCCATGCCGGCGGATTTCGAAATGAAGCCCGAAGCGCCAAGTTCGATCGCACGGCGGACGGTTTCGGCATCGTCACGCGCCGACACGACGACGATCGGAAAATTCGACGATATGCCGCGCAGGGCAACGAGGCCCGACAGTCCGCTGGAGCCTGGCATGGTGAGATCGAGTAGCAGGAGGTCGATGTCGTCATTGGCGACGACGCTTGCCTTCACCGCGTCGAAATCACCCACTTCCTCGATCCGGGCATTCCCGTAGGACGACAAGGCCTGCTTGAGGGCGCCGCGAAACAACGGATGGTCGTCGGCAATGACGAAGCGATAACGCTGATCCAAAAAACCCCTCCCTGTTCCGGCCCGCCAGACGGAGTTTAGCCGGATGCGGCCACGGCGCCAGTGCGATTGTGGCCGCGCGCCGGAATTTGTGAACGCCATCTTCCGGCAGATCGTGCATTATTCGACTTTAGTCGCGCAAACCGCATTCCCCAGCGGAACCGGCGCGCCGGCACAACGTTGAAGCACATCCCAAATCGGAACCGCGCCGATGGAAACCATCCGCCAGATTGCCGTTTTCTGCGTCGGACGCGCCGTGATGTTCGGCGCCCTGGCGATCGGCATCGTGATGCTGTCGTTCTCATTCGATCCCGCATGGGCGTTTCGCGCCGGCGCGATCATGACGCTCGCCATGGCGGCGATCCTGGTCTTCAAGGCGCAGACCGCCAAGCACAAACTGCCCAACCAGACGGAAGTGTGGATCTATCTCGACGACGGGATGAAGCCGAAGAACGACCATGCCGTCAGCTATTTCGGCAAGATCCTGAGCGAGGTCTACGGACGTTTCGCGCAGGCCTCATTCCTGGTGGCCTGCGGGATGTTCGTCGTTTCGCAGACCTTTTTCGCGCTCGGCTTCAGGTTCTACGGCCTGCCGGGCAATTAGGTGCGATCAGGCGTCTCTTCGGGCGTGCGCAGTCCGTTCTCCCAGTCTTCCACGATATCGAAGAAATTCTGGAAAAAGCGCCGCATGTAGCCGAGCGAGCGTTCGAATTCCTGCTCGGTAGGAAAAGCACCCGTGCCGTCATCGGCATCGCCGGAGGCCTGCCGCTCAAGGGCCTCCACGCGGCGTTCGAGATCGTCGATCCGCTCCTCATAGGCGGCGCGCTCGTCGGTGGAGGTGCGGCAGACAAGCTGGCCGGACTGCTCCTCGCAGACCGACATCTGGCCCGTCTCCGTGTCCATGCGCACGAAGCCGGTATCGGTGCGCTCCAGCCGGTAGCGCTCGGTCTCCTGCGCGAAAGCCGGGGCGGCCAGCATTGCGCAAATGGCGGCAGCGGCAACGAGATGGCGCATTTCACGATCCTTCCTGAACAAAGCCGTTCCGACGCTTTTCATCGGCACGCCCGGCCGCTATAGCGCGGGCATGACAGGCATCATCTACAAGATCGTCCCGGCGCCAATGTGGCAAGAGGCGGTGAACCGTGGCCGTTTCGACGGAGCGCCTGTCGACCTTGCCGACGGCTTCATCCATTTTTCGACCCGTCGCCAGGTACGCGAGACGGCGGCGAAACATTTTGGCGGTCAGGATGATCTTCTGCTCGTCGCGGTAGACGCAGACACGCTGGGAGAAGCGCTGCGCTACGAGGTATCGCGCGGCGGCGACCTCTTCCCGCATCTCTACGAACCGCTCGACACTGCCCGCGCACTTTGGGCGAAACCGCTGACGCTCGGCGCGGACGGACGGCACATCTTTCCGGAATTGCAGCCATGAACACGCTTTACCGGACGATCGGCCGCAAGCTTCTTTTCGGTTTCGATGCCGAGCGCGCGCATGGGCTTTCGATCGCAGGGCTGAAAAGCGGATTGCCGCTTTGCCCGCCGCCTGTCACCGACGCGCGCCTTCGCGTCGACATCGCAGGGCTCACCTTTCCCAATCCGCTGGGGATGGCGGCCGGCTACGACAAGAACGCCGAGGTGCCGGATGCGCTCCTGAAGCTCGGCTTCGGCTTTGCCGAAATCGGTACGGTGACGCCGAAGCCGCAGGCGGGCAACCCGAAGCCGCGCATCTTCCGGCTGGTCGAGGACGAGGCGGTCGTCAACCGGCTCGGGTTCAACAATGAAGGCCACGAGGCGGCCTTCGCGAAGCTGAACGGCCGCGCGGGCGGCGGGATCGTCGGCGTCAATATCGGCGCGAACAAGGACAGCGCGGACCGGATCGGCGACTATGTTCTCGGCGTCGAGCGCTTTTGCGATCCGGCCTCCTATCTCACCGTCAACATCTCCTCGCCCAACACGCCGGGGCTGCGCGATTTGCAGGCGCGGGCGAGCCTTGAGGAACTTCTCGGTGCGGTCGCGGCGGCGCGGGGCGACAAGGCGACGCCGATCTTCCTGAAGATCGCGCCGGACCTTGGCGATGCCGACCTCGAAGACATCGCCGAGACCGTCGCGGCGAACCGGATCGACGGCATCATCGTCTCCAACACCACGCTTTCGCGCGACGGGCTGACGAGCCGGCTTGCGCGCGAAAGCGGCGGCGTTTCGGGGCGGCCGCTCTTTGCCCGCTCCACCATCATGCTGGCGCGGATGCGCCGTCTCGTCGGGCCGCATGTCCCGCTGATCGGCGTCGGCGGCGTCGATTCAGCCGAGACCGCGCTGGAGAAGATCAGGGCCGGCGCCGACCTCGTCCAGATCTATACCGGCATGGTCTATGCCGGACCGACGCTGCCGGGCGAGATCCTGCGCGGGATGAGCAGGTTCGCGGCAGAACAGGGGCTCGCCTCGCTGCGCGACATCCGCGACAGCCGCACAGACTATTGGGCCGGTCAGGCGCCCTGATCGAAGGTCTGCGCAGCGCGGCGCGGCAGGACGGCAAGAAGGCTCAGGCCGCGTGCGAGCAGAAAGACGTGAAGCGCGGCCCAAAGCCCGTGATTGCCGAAGAGCGGGCCAAGCGTGAAAATCGCGGCAACATAGAGCGCCAAAGAGAGAAGCATCATGTTGCGCATGTCGCGCGACCAGGTGGCCCCGATGAACACGCCGTCCATCTGGAAGGCAAGCACGGCCGTCACGGCGGTCAGCGCCGCCCATGGCAGATAGGTCGCCGCAAGGTCGCGAACTTCCGGGGCCGTGGTGATCAGCGCGATCAGGTGATCGCCGAAAACCAGCACCGCAAGCGCCAGAAGCCCTGCGAGCTCAAATCCCCAGATCGCCGTCAGGCGCACCGCGCGGTCGAAGGCCGGGCGCCAGCGCGCGCCGACCGCCCGGCCGGCAAGCTGCTCGGCGGCGGTGGCGAAGCCGTCGAGGAAATAGCTGCCGACGAGGAAGAAATTCATCAGGACGGCATTGGCCGCCAGCGTCGCCGTGCCGAGTTGCGCGCCCTGACGGGCCAGGAGCGCGAAGGCGGCGAGAAGCGCGAAGGAACGGATCATGATGTCGCGATTGAGCGTCAGCATCGCGCGCAGTTTCGCCAGGTCGCGCAGCGCGCCCGGCCGCAACGGTCCGCGCCGGCCGAAACGGGTCGTCAGGACGGCAACGCCAACGGCGAAGCCGAATGCCTCGCCAAGCACGGTGCCCCAGGCGACGCCCTCCAGCCCCCAACCCATATGGAGGCCGAGCCAGACCGACAGGGCGATGTTGGTGGTGTTGATGGCGAATTGGAGCGCAAGACCGACGCCGCCCTCGCCGCGCCCGAGCACATAGCCGAGAATCGCGTAGTTGCCGAGCGCCAGCGGCGCGCTCCACAGGCGGATGAGCACGTAGGTCTGCAACGCCTCCGACACGCGCGGCCCGCCCGCGATGAACCAGGCGCCGATCGTCGCGATGACGGGGCCAAGGACGATCAGCGCGGCGCCGATCAAAAGCGCGAGGATCAGCGCGCGCAGGAAGATCGCCTGTTCCTCGGCGCGGTCGCGGCTGCCATAGGCCTGGCTCACAAGACCGGTCGTGCCCGAGCGCAGGAAGTTGAAGCTGGCGAAGACGACGTCGAAGACGATCGCGCCGGCTGCGAGACCGCCCAGAAGCGCGGCATCGCCCATCTGGCCGACGATCGCAGTGTCCGCGATGCCGATCAATGGCGTCGTCAGATAAGCGATCGTCATCGGCAAGGCGATCCGAAGGACCATCCTGTTCGTAACGGTAAAGCGCCGCTCCGAAATATCCGTCCGTTCGTCCAAGGCGGCTATCCTCAAGGTCGATGCGGCGATTCGCCCGCCTTTCCCGGCCCCAACCAAAGCCTATCTGGTCTCGCGATGAAACTGCCGATCGTCCACCACCCCGACTATGATGCGCGTTTTGCGGCCGATCATCGGTTTCCGATGAGCAAGTATGCAAGGCTGATGGAGGTTTTGCGGGATCGCGGACTGGCCGGAGCGGACAATGAGCATGTGCCGGACCTGCCCGGCTTCGAGACCCTGGCGCGCGCCCATGCGCAGGATTATGTGCGGCAGGTGCTCGACTGCGCCGTTGCGCCGGCGATCGAAAAGGAAATCGGCTTTCCGGTCGGCGAACGCGTGTCCCGTCGCGCCCAGCTTGCGAGCGCGGGAACGATCCTCGCGGCACGCCTCGCGCTCGACCACGGCATCGCCTGCAACACGGCCGGCGGCAGCCACCATGCCCGCCATGCGCAGGGCGCGGGCTTTTGCGCCTTCAACGATGTGGCGATCGCCGCCAATATGTTGCTTGCCGAAGGGACGATCCGGCGCGCGCTGGTGGTCGATCTCGACGTCCATCAGGGCGACGGCACGGCGGAAATCCTGATGGGGGAGAACCGTGTTTTCACCTTCTCGATGCACGCGGCAAAGAATTACCCGGTCCGCAAGGCGGTGTCCGACCTCGACATGGCGCTGGACGACGGGCTGGAGGACGAGGCGTATCTGAGCCAATTGAGCGCAATCCTGCCGATGCTGAACGAGTATTCCCGGCCGCAGGTCGTCTTCTACAATGCCGGCGTCGATCCGCACCGCGACGACAAGCTTGGCCGTCTGGCACTTTCCGATGACGGTCTTCGCGCACGCGACCGCGCCGTGATCGGGTATTTCCGAGACCAGGGCATACCCGTGTGCGGCGTCATCGGCGGCGGCTATTCGGGCGATATCGACGCGCTGGCGGCGCGCCACGCGATCCTGTTCGAAACGGCGGCCGGATTCGTCTGATCAGCCGCGCCGGTAGCTGAGGAGGCGGATGATGAAGAAGGCCGGAACGACGATGATGGCGCCGACGAGGAAATAGTCGATGAAGCGGCCGAAGGCGTCGAAGCCCATATAATAGACATTGAGGATGAGATCGCGGGCGCCGTAGATGACATCATAGGGCGACCAGCCCATGACGCTCATCACGATGCCGACGAGAAACGAGATCACGATCAGCTTGACCAGAACCCGCAAGGGGCTGTCGCCGAGAAAGCGGTTCACTGCCGACATGTCGCGTCTCCGTTGGTGCGAGGCTGCACATACGCATTCGGGACGGACGCTTCAAGCCGGCTGGAGCGGGTGAAGGGAATCGAACCCTCGTCGTAAGCTTGGGAAGCTTCTGCTCTACCATTGAGCTACACCCGCGATGCGCACATTAATCGGCGAGGCCCGCCGCGCCGTCAAGCGCGATTTGTGCCGCGCCCCCGTTGACTGCGGGTGCCGCCTCGCCCACTTGTGGCGCCACGTTTCCAACCTTCAGGACGCCCGACGTGACACGCTTGCAGACGCTGATCGAATCGCGCCGCTTCGAACTCTTCATCACCATCCTCATCATCGTCAACGCGATCACGCTGGGGCTGGAAACCTCGCAGACGGCGATGTCGCGCTTCGGGTCGCTGCTGCTGCTCATCGACCGCGTGGTGCTGTTCGTGTTCGTCGCAGAACTCGCGGCGCGCGCGCTCGTCTATCGCGGGCGCTTCTTCAGCGATCCCTGGCGCGTCTTCGACCTGATCGTCGTCGCCATCGCCCTGATGCCGGCAACCGGAAACCTCTCCGTGCTGCGCGCGCTGCGCATCCTGCGCGTCCTGCGCATCGTCAGCGTGGTGCCGTCGCTGCGCCGCGTCGTCGGCGGGCTCGTGGCGGCCCTCCCCGGCATGGGCTCGATCGTGCTCCTTCTGGCCCTGGTCTTCTATGTCTTCTCGGTGATGGCGACGAAGCTCTTCGCCGCCTCCTTTCCCGATTGGTTCGGCTCGATCGGCGAGAGCGCCTATACGCTGTTCCAGATCATGACGCTGGAAAGCTGGTCGATGGGGATCGTGCGGCCGGTGATGGAGGTCTATCCCTGGGCATGGCTCTATTTCATCCCGTTCATCGTCACGACGTCCTTCGCGGTTCTCAACCTTTTCATCGGCATCATCGTCTCGGCGATGCAGGAGGAGCATGAGTCGACCGCATCGGAGGAGCGCTCGCAGATGAAGGACGAGCAGGATCAGATCCTGCAAGAGGTGCGGGCGCTACGCGCGGAAATCCGCGCGCTCAGGACTGACGAAAATGCTTTGACAGCTTCAGGCCCTGCGCCTGGTAGTTCGACTTGAGATCAGCGCCGTAGAGCGATTTCGGGCGTTCCAGCATGTGCTCGTAGACGAGACGGCCGACCGTTTGTCCGTGCTCGAGGATGAAGGGGACCTCGTGGCTGCGCACTTCGAGCACCGCGCGGCTCCCCGTTCCGCCGGCCGCCGAATGGCCGAAGCCGGGGTCGAAGAAACCCGCATAGTGGACACGGAATTCGCCGACCAGCGGATCGAATGGCGTCATCTCTGCCGCATGGTCGGGCGGGACGTGGACCGCTTCGCGGCTGACGAGGATGTAGAACTCGTCCGGGTCGAGGATGAGTTCCTTCGCTCCGCGATCGTGCAGCGGTTCCCAGAAATCGAGCACGTCCTGCGCGGCGCGTTTGTCGACATCGACCACGGACGAGTGATGCTTGCCGCGATAGCCGATCAGGCCGTTCGCATCGCCGGTCAGGTCGATCGAGAGCGCGATGCCGCCGCCGGAGATGTTCGGGTTCGACGCCGCCACCAGCGTTTCGGCCTCATGGAGCGCGTGCAGCGCGGTTTCGTCGAGGAGGGCGTTGCCGATGCGAAAGCGGATCTGCGACAGGCGCGAGCCGGTCCGCACGACGATCGGGAAGGTGCGCGGGCTGATCTCCAGATAGAGCGGACCTTTATAGCCGGCCGGGATCTTGTCGAATTCGGCGCCGAAATCGGTCATCACGCGGGTGAAGATGTCGAGGCGGCCGGTCGAGCTTTTCGGGTTTGCCGAAGCGGCGACGTTGGCCGGCAGCTTCAGGCCTTCCAGGATCGGCACGATGTAGACGCAGCCTGTCTCCAGGACAGCGCCTGCCTCGAGGTCGAACTCATGCAGCTTGAAGCGTTCGAGCTTGTCGGCGACGCGGTTGTCCGGCCCCGGCAGAAAACTGGCGCGCACGCGATAGGCTTTCGTGCCGAGGCGCAGATCGAGGCTCGCGGGCTGGATCTGGTCGGCGTCGAGCGCATGGTCGCAAAATAGCGCACCGCCGGCGAACAATTCGCCGATCTTCCGGTCCGGCAATATTCCCGTTTGACGCACGGCGTCTTGTCCCCTTCTCGATTGGCGGCGAGGTTTAACCACGCCGCGAATTGACGCAAGGCGGGAAAGCCGGTAGAGGGCGCTTTATCCCGTGGTGATTTGCCGGTCGGCTTGCAGCCACGTAAAACAAGTCGCTAAAGGACCGTGGGCCGCAAGGCTGTATGGACCGGCGCGACTTTTCGCGGCCGGTTTTTTTGTGTCTGGATGATGCCGATGTCGAACGAGAAGACCTGGAAGCCCGCAACCCAACTGGTGCATGGCGCGAGCGTGCGCTCGCAGTTCGGCGAGACGTCGGAGGCGATGTATCTGACGCAGGGCTTCGTCTATGAAAGTTCGGAATCGGCCGAGGCGCGTTTCAAGGGCGACGAGCCGGGTTTCATCTATTCGCGCTACGCCAACCCGACCGTCGACATCTTCGAAAAGCGCATGTGCGCGCTCGAAGGCGCGGAGGACGCGCGGGCGACGGCTTCCGGCATGGCCGCCATCTCCGCGGCGCTGCTCTGCTCGGTGAAGGCCGGCGACCATGTCGTGGCGGCGCGGGCTCTCTTCGGCTCCTGCCGCTGGGTGGTCGAGACACTGATGCCGAAATACGGTATCGAGTCGACGCTCGTCGACGGCCGCGACCTTGCGCAGTGGGAAGCGGCGGTGCGGCCGAACACCAAGCTGTTCTTCCTCGAAAGCCCGACCAATCCAACGCTCGAAGTCGTCGACATCGCCGCCGTCGCGAAGATCGCCAACGGCATCGGCGCGCGGGTCGTCGTCGACAACGTCTTCGCCACGCCGCTCCAGCAAAAGCCGCTCGAACTCGGCGCGCATGTCGTCGTCTATTCGGCGACCAAGCATATCGACGGACAGGGGCGCTGCCTCGGCGGGATCATCCTGTCGGACAAGAAATGGATCGACGAGAATTTGCACGACTATTTCCGCCACACGGGACCGTCGCTCTCGCCCTTCAACGCCTGGACGCTCATCAAGGGGCTGGAGACGCTGCCCATCCGGGTGAAACAGCAAACGGAAAGCGCAGCACGCATCGCCGACCATCTGGCGGCGCACCCGAAGATCTCCCGCGTCATCTATCCGGGGCGCGCCGACCATCCGCAGGCCGAGATCATCGCCCGCCAGATGACGGGCGGTTCGACACTCGTCTGCCTGGAAACGAAGGGCGGCAAGGCCGGGGCATTCGGTTTCCAGAACGCGCTCGACGTCGTGAAGATCTCCAACAATCTGGGCGACGCCAAGAGCCTGATCACGCACCCCGCGACGACGACGCACAAGAATCTGACGGAAGATGCGCGCATGGAGCTTGGAATCACGCCCGGCACGGTGCGGCTTTCGGTCGGCCTCGAAGATGCGGACGACCTCATCGCCGATCTCGACCGGGCGCTGGAGGCGGTCTAACGTGACGCGTCGTGCGGTCTATGTGATGTAGCCCAGCCGGATCGCCTCCGCGACCGCCTGCACGCGATTGACGGCTCCAAGTTTCGTCTTGGCGCTGAGCAGATGCTTCTCGGAGGTGTGTTCGGAGATGCCGAGGATCTGGGAGATTTCCCACTCCGACTTGCCGAGCGCCGCCCAGCGGATGCATTCGCGCTCGCGCGCCGTCAGTTCCGGTCTGGCGCGCTGCGCCCTTGCGATCGCGGACAATTGCAGCGCGCGCGTCACCGCATGGGTCGCAGCCAGTTGCAGCGTTCCGATCTCGAAGGGGTCGATATCGAGCATCTCCCCCGACAGCGACACGAAGACGAGGACGCCTTCGAGCGTGACGATCGGAAGGACGAGGCCCGCCTTGATCTTGAACTCGCTCGCCTCGTCGAACATGAGCTGGGCGCGCGGCGAAAGACCGGGCAGCGCGTCGGCGCCTTTCCATGAAACGGGACGCGGTCCGTTGCGGATGATGTCGACCAGCGGATCGCATTCGAGGTAATCTTCGCCGACATAGTGATCCAGCCACTCGTCCGGCCAGCTATGCATCAGCACATGGGCCTTCTGCTCCTCGGGGCCAAGCCCGTCATCGGGAAGCGTGCCGACGAGAACCCGGTCGAGACCGTAAAGCGAGGTCAGCGACAGGAATTTGCTTCGAACGGTGTCGATGGCATGGGCGGCTTGCAGGTCGGAGGCGAATTGAAGCGTCTCATCGAAGGAGCGCACGGCCGATGCCCTTTTAAATCCGATTTGAAACAATAGTATGTGTTCGAATCGATGTCACGCGACAACTTTCACTTGCACACGCGTGGCCGCAACCCTTGCGATCAGCGGCTTCTTTTTTCCGTCATGTCCGAGACCTAAGCTTGAGCAAAACGATTCTGGAGCAATGACATGTCGTCAGGCCATATCGTCCGCGCCTATGACGAGGATCTGGCAAGGCTTGGCGCCCGGATCGCGGCGATGGGCGGCCAGGCCGAGCGACTGGTCGAACAAGCGGTCGCGGCCCTCGTGAATGCGGATCTGACACTCGCCCGCCATGTCGTCGAGGCCGACAAGGCGCTCGACGAGGCGCATCGGGAGATCGACGAGAAGGCCGTCGCGCTGATCGCGCGGCGTCAGCCGATGGCGGGCGACCTGCGCGAAATCCTGAGCGCGATCCGCATCGCGGCCGATCTGGAGCGTGTCGGCGACATGGGCAAGAACATCGGCAAGCGCGTGAGCGCCGTCACCGAAACGCGCCAGCCGCCGCGTCTCTTCCGCGGGCTCGAAGCCCTGTCCGACCTCGCCTTGACGCAACTCAAGGATGTTCTCGATCTCTATGCGACGCGATCGGTCGAACGCGTGCCCTTCATCCGCGACCGCGACGAGCAGATCGACGCGATGTACACCTCGCTCTTCCGCGAACTCCTGACCTACATGATGGAAGATCCGCGCAACATCACCGCCTGCACGCATCTTCTGTTCTGCGCCAAGAACATCGAGCGGATCGGCGATCACGCCACCAATATCGTGGAAACGGTCTATTTCATCGTGACCGGCGAGCAATTGCCGCCGGAGCGCCCCAAGGAAGACCAGAGCCATCGCGTCGTCATGGACGCCGCGCGGTTCGCGGCGCAGTGAGGCTCTAGCCGCGGCGGCGGCGCTCGGTGACCGGCTGGTAGGCGACGCGCGCATGATAGGTGCAGTACGGGCCGCAATCGCCGACATCATTGCCACAGAAAGAGAATTCATCGGCCAGCGGATCGCCGTTCGGCCATTTGCAGGTACGCTCGGAAAGCTCGATCAGCTTGAGATTGCGCGACAGGGGCACGACGACGCTGCTGGCGCGCGGCGCAGGCGCCACGTCAGGCTGGGTGTCGAAACGGGCCTGGAGCGCGGTCGCGCCGATCGTGGTCGTCATCGGGCGGCTCGGGCGTGGCGCCTTGGGTGCGGACGGCGCGACCTTCTTGGGGCGCGGCGTTGCGGACGAGGCACGGCCGCGGCCCGACAGCTTCAGGCGATGCACCTTGCCGATGACCGCATTGCGGCTGACGCCTCCGAGCTGGGTCGCGATCTGGCTGGCGCTGAGGCCCTCCGACCAAAGCTTCTTGAGAAGTTCCACCCGCTCGTCGGTCCAGTTCATGGCGACACGCTCCTAAGTGAGGTGCGGAATCCGAATCCGTTCCCGCCCGGCAACTGCCGAGTGGGCACCGCGTTGAGCCTGGTGATTAGATCCGCCGCACGAAATCTAGTTCTTTACTGGCCTGAAACTACAATATGCGCTGACTCGGTGACAAGAGTCGGCCGGACACACCGATTCTGTTTTTTCGGTTTTCCCCAACTTGGGCTCCTCGTCTGCCGCCTGACCGCGAGGCGATCTCGCGTTCGCGGCGTGGGATGACGCTGCGTTGCAAAGAATTGACAGCGCGCGCGCGAACCCTGATAAAGACGGGGACAAGCCGCCCTCGAGGCGGATTTTTTGTTTTTGATCGCGTCCCCGGATGGAGTGAGCCCATGGCCGGTTCGGCCCTTTTCGAGACCTATAACCGCGCGCCGCTCCGGTTCGAGCGTGGCGAAGGCGTATGGCTTTATACGGAAAGCGGCGAGCGCTATCTCGATTTCGCGGCCGGCGTGGCGGTCAATTCGCTCGGCCATTCGCACCCGCATCTGGTCGAAGCGCTGAAGACGCAGGCCGACAAGCTGTGGCACGTCTCCAATCTCTACGAGGTTCCCGGCCAGACGCGCCTGGCCGAGCGCCTGACCGAGGCGACCTTCGCCGACAAGGCGTTCTTCGCAAATTCGGGCGCAGAGGCGCTCGAATGCGCGATCAAGACCGCGCGCCGCCATCACCATGCCAAGGGCCATCCCGAGCGCTACCGCATCATCACCTTCGAGGGCGCCTTCCATGGCCGCACGCTGGCGACGATCGCGGCCGGCGGCCAGCCGAAATATCTCGAAGGCTTCGGCCCGAAAGTGCAGGGCTTCGACCAGGTTCCCTTCGGCGATCTCGACGCCGTCGAAAAGGCGATCACCGAGGAGACGGCCGCCATCCTGATCGAGCCTGTGCAGGGCGAAGGCGGCATCCGACCCATCGAAGCCGACATGCTGGGCCGCCTGCGCGACTTTTGCGACGAGCATGGCCTGCTCCTGATCTATGACGAGGTCCAGTGCGGCATCGGCCGCACCGGCAAGCTTTTCGCCTATCAGTGGTCCGGTATCGCGCCCGACATCATGGCGATCGCCAAGGGCATCGGGGGCGGGTTTCCGCTCGCGGCCTGCCTTGCAAGCGACGAGGCGGCCTCAGGCATGACCCCCGGCGTCCACGGCACCACATTCGGCGGCAATCCGCTTGCCATGGCAGTCGGCAATGCCGTGCTCGACGTCGTGCTCGAGGAAGGCTTCCTCGACGAGGTCAAGCGCAAGTCCCTGCTCTTGAAGCAATCGCTCGCCTCCGTCGTCGACGAGTTCCCGGAAGTCTTCGAGACCGTGCGGGGCGCGGGCCTCATGCTCGGCCTCAAATGCCGCCTGCCGAACGGCGAGGTGAACCTTGCCCTTCGCCGGCACAATCTGCTCGCGGTTCCGGCGGGCGACAATGTCGTCCGGCTGCTGCCGCCGCTCACCGTCACCGACGAGGAAATCCGCATCGCGGTCGAGGCGATCCGAGACGCCGCATCCGATCTCGCGCTTCCCGCGCGCAAGGCCGGTTCGGCCGCCTGAGAAACGAGACCATGGCTTCAGCATTCCGGCATTTCACCGACCTTTCCGCCATCGCATCGGGCGACCTGCGCGCGATTCTGGACGATGCGCGCGCGCGCAAGATGCGCCTCAAGTCCGGCGAGCGGGAGCGACCGCTGGAGGGCAAGGTGCTGGCCATGATCTTCGACAAGCCGTCGACCCGCACGCGCGTGTCCTTCGATGTGGGGATGCGCCAGCTCGGCGGCGAGACCTTGATGCTGACCGGTACGGAAATGCAGCTCGGCCGCTCCGAAACCATCGCCGACACGGCACGCGTCCTGTCGCGCTATGTCGACGCCATCATGATGCGCACCACGGAGCATGACCGCCTGCTGGAGATGACCGAGCACGCCACGATCCCCGTCATCAACGGCCTCACCGACGACACCCATCCGTGCCAGATCATGGCCGACCTGATGACCTTCGAGGAGCATCGCGGCCCCGTCGCGGACAAGCTTTTCGCCTGGACCGGCGACGGCAACAACGTGCTGCACTCGCTGGCCGAAGCGTCGGCGCGTTTCAATTTCCGGCTCAACATCGCCGTCCCCGCCGGCAGTGAGCCGGATGCGAAATTCGTCGACTGGTCGAAGGCCAATGGCGGCCGCATCGCTTTCCATGACAGCGCGGCTGCGGCGGTCGCGGGCGCGGACTGCGTCGTCACCGATACCTGGATCTCGATGAACCAGGAGCACCGCGCGCGCGGCCACAACGTCTTCCAGCCCTATCAGGTGAACGCCGAACTGATGGCCGGCGCCAAGCCCGACGCCCTCTTCATGCACTGCCTGCCCGCCCATCGCGGCGAGGAGGTGACCGACGAGGTCATCGACGGGCCGAATTCGGTCGTCTTCGACGAAGCGGAAAACCGGCTGCACGCCCAGAAGGCGGTGCTCGCCTGGTGCTTCGGCGCTTGATTGGAAGGTGTCCGGCGCCTATCTGCCGGGCATATTGATAATATCTGGCCTTGCCAGCGGACGCGGCGCGGATCGTGCGCTCCCTCCGAAGATAGGAATGTTGCCGTGACTGCATCGCACGCAAAGCTTGGCGATTTCGGTTTCGCCGGAGACGACACGGTCGTCCCGTTTCAGGTTGCGCCGCTGGATGCGCGCGGCCGCATCGTCCAGCTCGGCCCGATCCTCGATGCGATCCTGGGCCGCCACGACTATCCCGAGCCCGTCGCACGCCTTCTGGCCGAAGCGATGACGCTGACGGTGCTTCTCGGCACGTCGCTCAAATTCGAAGGCAAGTTCATCCTACAGACCCGTTCGGATGGTCCCGTGGACATGCTGGTCGCCGACTTCACGACGCCGCAATCGCTGCGCGCCTATGCCAGTTTCGATGCCGAGCGCGTCGCAGAGGCGAGCGCGTCCGGCAAGGCGTCGCCGGCCGATCTTCTTGGCAAGGGCGTTCTGGCGCTGACTATCGACCAGGGCCAGCACATGCAGCGCTATCAAGGCATCGTGCAACTCGACTCGACCTCGCTCGAAGACGCGGCGCGCACCTATTTCCGCCAGTCCGAACAGATTCCGACCGAAGTGCGGCTGTCGGTCGCCCGTCAGATGGTCAAGGGCCGGAACGGCTTTGACGGGCATTGGCGCTCGGGCGGCCTGATGTCTCAATTCCTGCCCGAGGCGCCCGAGCGGCTGCGCCTGCCCGATCTTCCGGGCGGCGACGGCGACACTGGCGAGATCCCCGATCCGACCGACGACGCCTGGGCAGAGGTGCAGGCGCTGCTCGCCACCGTCGAGCCGGACGAACTGATCGACCCGACCGTGGGCCCCGAGCGCCTGCTCTACCGGCTCTTCCACGAGCATGGCGTGCATGTCTTCGAAGGCGCGGGCGTGGTCGACGACTGCTCCTGCTCGCGCGAGAAGATCCGCGGCATTCTCGACGGCTTCACGCAAGAGGAAATCGCCGACAGCATCGAGGATGGCAGGATCAAGGTCTCGTGCGAGTTCTGCTCGACCCATTACGAGTTCGATCCGGCCGACTTCGCTACGCGGAATTGAACGCCCTATCCGTCGTCCGGCACCTGCCTTGCATCCATGCAGCCACATTTGCGCCACTTTTGTTAACGTGTGACTTAAAGCTTCATCAAGCAGGCGGTTGCAGGATGGCCCGGAATTCGGCAAGCGGGGGGCAACGCTACCGGATGAACGATGATCATAAGACTGGCAATAATCTGGCTCCTCGTCGCAGGATTCGCGGCAGGCTTTGCGGAACTGGTGACGTCCGACACGATCGGGCGGGCCGATCAGGCGGGTTCGCCTTGCGATGAATGGTCGAATCCGGACTGTTCCGGGCCGGCTGCGGGCATCCCGCTCGACTGATTAGCATTGCGGAAACCATAAGATGCCAAGATCGGCCTTGATACACAGCCGATCGGAATGAGCATGACCGCATTGTCAGCCGGACACGAGGAAGAGATCGCAGAAGCCGTCTGCGAGATCGCCGTGCTTCTCGCGCAAGCCATCCACCAGATCGACCCTGACGCTGCCCAGAAAATGAACTTCGCCGCAGGCAAGGCGTATAACCGCCATCTCGGGCAGGATCAGAAACTCGCCGCGGACCTGATGTACCGTTTCGGACGCGCCTTGGTCGACCGCTCGCTCTTCCCGATTGCCGATGACGGCGACGACCCGCTCAATTGACCGAATGGCGTTCATTGGGCAGGTCGAGCGAAAAGGCGGGTATGGCGACATCGAACTCGTGTCCCGCCTCGTCGCGCATCCTGTAGTCGCCGACCATGAAGCCGGACGGCGTGGCGAGCGGGCATCCCGACGTGTACTGAAAGCTGTCGCCGGGCTCGAGTTCGGGCTGTTCGCCGACGACGCCGACGCCGCGCACCTCCTCGAGCCTGCCGCCGGCATCGGTGATGCGCCAGTGCCGGGAGACGAGCTTGACGGATTTCCCGCCACGATTGGCGATCGTGACGCGATAGGCCCAGAAATAGCGGCCGGCCTCCGGCTGCGAGCGCTCTTCCAGATAGAAGGGCTCCACGGTGACCTCGATTCCGCTCGTCGTCGTCCGATACATTGCCTTGCCACACCCTTTCTTTGAAAATAACGCACGCGACGGCGATTTTGGTGCGTGGCGGGTGCAAGTTGAAGCGAAAGTGATCGTGGCATGACCGGTCTTTCGCCTATGAACGAGCCGGGGAGAACGGCGCGATGCTGGACGGCTGGGCAAGGACAAGGATCGATCCGCTGCTGGACCATTTGGCCCGCAGCCTCGCGCAGCGCGGCGTCACCGCAAACACCGTCACGATTGCAGCCTTCGGCGCGGGATTTGCAGCTTTCGTCGCCATATGCCTCGAATTCCATCTGGCAGGTCTTCTGCTTCTCCTCCTCAGCCGCCTCGGCGACGGTCTCGACGGTGCGGTCGCGCGGCACACGCAGAAGACGGATTTCGGGGGCTATCTCGACATCGTGCTCGATTTCGCCTTCTACGGGCTGATCCCGCTCGGCTTCGTGCTGGCCGATCCGGCCGCCAATGCCATTGCCGGCGCCGTTCTCATCCTGTCCTTCTACGTCAATGGCGCAAGCTTCCTGGCCTATGCCGTTCTGGCGGAAAAGCGCGGCCTGTCGACGGACGCACGGGGGGAAAAGTCGCTGTTCTTCACGACCGGGCTGGCCGAAGCGACCGAAACGATCGGCTTCTTCGTGGCATTCTGCCTGTTCCCCGGATGGTTTGCAGTGTTGGCGTTGATCTTCGCCGCACTGTGCTTCTACACCGCGCTGTCGCGCATCATCATCGCCGGACGAACTTTCGGACAATAGGTCTCGATCCCGAGAGAGCAAAACTCGACTTTCCCATACTTGCGATTTCGACTGGACAAGATTTCGCACTAAACCTAACGTTGTACGAAATTTCGGTTTGGTGGGGCGGACGGGGGCCTGATGACGATCGAAACGGGGTGCCGGCAGGACAACCATGTCCTGCGCAGGACTGCTTAGCCATGCTTGAGGATGCGGCTGACAGCGCCGCCGTCGACAATGCCCTCGGTTCGCGACGTTCGACAAGACCCAAACAGTTGCAGGAGCCGGCGTCACCTGCCTCTTCGCCATGGCAGCGCCTTGTGCATGTACTCGGAATTGCGCCCGCCGACCTCGTGGCGGCGTCGGCGCGTTGCGGGGCGAATGGAACGAGCATCGCCGCGGAACTGATCGCCGCCCAGACCATCACCGAGGAAGGCTATTTCCGCGCGCTTGCCGCGCTGCTCGACCTTCCCTTTCTCGAACAGGTCGAACCGTCTCTGGTCGTCATGCGCAAGGCGGTTCGCTTCGAGGCGCTTTCGAGAGACGGGGACCTGCCGCCCGTCTTCTATTATTCGCACGAAAAGCCCCTGCTGCTGATCGCTCCGCTGAACGCCTCCGTCGAGGATCTGCTGCAATTGACGGCCGACAAGCCCGAACTGCGGCACCGGTTGCGCGTCGTCACGCCGGGCACCCTGCGAAAGGCGATCCAGGCCCGCAGCCGGGCTTCCCTCATGCGCGCGGCCGTCTCCGGACTGGCGGAGGCCGCGCCATCGTTTTCCGCGCGCACCGTCATGACCGGGCATCAGGGCTTCGTCCTCGGACTGCTCGTCACCGGTCTTGCAACGCTCGCAATCTTCGAGTTCGCACGTCTGGCAATAGTGCTTCACGTCGCCGGCAGTCTGGCCTTCCTGGCCTGCGTCTGCTTGCGCGTTGCCGCAGCCATGACGGCAAGGCCCCTGAAACTTGCCCGGCTCGATCCTGACGCTCGCGCCCAACTGCCAATCTATTCCGTTCTGGTGGCTCTCAGAAACGAAGCCGAGATCGTTCCCGAACTGCTCGTCGCCCTCGGCAATATCGACTGGCCGCGCTCCAGACTTGAGATCAAGCTCGTCTGCGAAAGCGACGACCCGGCAACGCGCGCGGCACTCACCGCGCACGAGTTGCACCCATGCGTCGAAGTAATCGTCGTGCCGGTGGGCAATCCGCGCACAAAGCCGAAGGCGCTCGCCTATGCCCTGCCCCAGTGCAAGGGCGAGTTCGTCGTGCTCTACGATGCCGAAGACCGACCGCATCCCATGCAGTTGCGCGAGGCATGGGACAGATTCAGCCGCGACGGCCATGATCTTGGCTGCCTGCAGGCGCCTCTCGTCGTCTCGCGCTCGCGCCCTCTCCTGCCGCGCCTGTTCGCGCTGGAATATGCCGCCCTCTTTCGCGGGCTGCTGCCGCGGCTGGCATCATGGAATGCGCTCGTGCCGCTCGGAGGGACGTCCAACCATTTCCGGCGCGAGGCGCTCGAGGCCGTCGGCGGGTGGGACCCCTACAACGTGACCGAGGATGCCGATCTCGGCTTGAGGCTGACACGCCATGGCTACCGCGTCGGCATGATCACGCGTCCGACCCATGAGACTGCGCCCGCCGACTACGACACCTGGCTGCCGCAGCGAACACGCTGGTTCAAGGGCTGGATGCAGACATGGCTCGTCCACATGCGCTCCCCGCGCGCGCTGCTGCGTGATCTGGGCTTCGGTAATTTCGTGCTGATGCAGGTGCTGTTCGCGGGAATGGTTCTCTCAGCGCTGGCGCATGTGTTCTTCGTCATCACGATCATCGCACTCGCCACGACATTCGCGCTCAAGGGCGCGCTGCCCACGCATCATGCGGCGATCTTCGCCCTCGACATATTCAACGTCACGGCCGGCTATGCGGCATTTCTTCTCCTGGGCCGACGCACGCTTTCGCCTTCCGAACGGCCAGGATTCTGGTCCGTGGTGGCGGCTACGCCCCTCTACTGGCTCGCCTTGTCCCATGGTGCGTGGCGTGCGGTCTGGCATCTCATTCGCCGTCCCCACCACTGGGAGAAGACCCCGCATCCGCCGAGCCGCGTTCTGGTTCGACGCCACCAGGGCGAGACGATCACCCAGGCAGCGGCCTTGCCGGTCGATAATCTGCGATGATGCTCGCATCGAGGGTCTCGATCGCATCCATGTCGCGCCCCGCATAGGGCAAGGCGCGAAGAATGCGCGCCATGACCGCCAGCCGGGCGCGGCGCTTGTCATTCGCCCGCACGACGATCCAGGGCGAAACCTGGCTGTGCGTCCGTTCCAGCATCGCGTCCCGCGCGGCGGTGTAGGCGTCCCAGCGCGACATGCCGGCCACGTCGATGGGCGAGAACTTCCACGTCTTCAACGGGTCGTGGCGGCGGTCGTGAAAGCGCTTGAGCTGCGTTTCGTGCGAGATGTTCAGCCAGAACTTGAAAAGATGGATGCCGTCATCGACGAGCGTCGCCTCGAAAGTCGGCACCTCGCGGAAGAATTTCTCCGTCTCGGCCGGCGTGCAAAAGCCCATCACCGGCTCGACGACGCCGCGATTGTACCAGGAGCGGTCAAATGTCACGAATTCGCCATCGGTCGGAAAGTGCGCCACGTAGCGCTGGAAATACCATTGGCCGCGCTCGACTTCGGAAGGCTTCGTCAGCGCCACGTTGCGCGCCGTTCGCGGGTTCATGTAGCGGCGGATGACGAAGATCATGCCGCCTTTGCCGGCCGCATCGCGCCCCTCGAACAGGATCATCACCCGTTCGTCGGTTTCCTGGAGCCAGTATTGCAGCTTGACGAGTTCGATCTGCATTTTCTCCAGAGCGGCCTTGTAGTTCTTCTTGTCCATGCGCTCTGCATAGGGGAAATCGTCCGCCGTCAAATGATGGTCGTCGATCCAGTCCGGCAGGTCCGGATCGTCGATGTCGAATGCGCGTTTCACGCCGCGAACATCGAGGTGCAGCGGTGCAATCGGATCGCCGGGCAGAAGCGTCGCATTCATCGGATATCCTTTCGATTTACGGGGATCATGCTATGTGGGGGCAAGGTTCAGGTCCAGACGAAGTTCGGTGGGGCGCATCAGTGGCAGGCGACAATTCGGCATCGCTTTTGTCGGCCAGGCGGCTTGCGGCGCGCTGGCGTATGCGTCTGCGCGGTCAGGCGCTTGTGGTTTCCATATCGCTGGCCGCCGTCGCGCTGATATCGGTCGTTGCCGAGCGCCCGCGCCTCGGCCTCTTCGCCGCGCTCGCGATCCTGGTCGCGGCCTTCCTGCAGACGCGCGCGCCCAGAACCCAGACAGGCCGGGCCGCGCCGGCCGATCCTTACCGTCGCGACCTGGAACGCGAAGCGCACCCAAGCGGGCTGGAACTGGCCGCGGCGATCGGCGACCCATTGATCGTGTGCGACGGGAATGGCGTGGTGCTCATCGCCAATGCGGCGGCCTCGCTCGTCTTCGGCCAGATCCAGCCCGGCGAACTCATTGCCTTGCGGTTTCGAAGCCCGGAAATGCACGACGTCGTGAAGGCCGCTCTCGCCGGCAGCCATATCCGTCCCATCGACTATTCGGAACGCGTGCCCATCGAGCGAAGCTTCAAGGTGAGCGTGACGCGCATCAGCGAGGACGGTCGTTTCGCGCTTCATTTTCGCGATCAGAGCGAAACACGGCGCATCGACCGGATGCGCGCCGATTTCATCGCCAATGCCAGCCACGAACTGCGCACGCCGCTTGCCTCGATCTCGGGTTTCATCGAGACGCTACGCGGCCCGGCGCGCAACGATGCCGAGGCGCGCGAGCGCTTCCTCCAGATCATGCACACGCAGACCGGCCGCATGGCGCGCCTGATCGACGATCTTCTCTCGCTGTCGCGGCTGGAAATGAAGCCGCTCGCCGGCGCGGGGACAGTGGTCGACCTCGCGGCGCTCGCGCGCGAGGTGACGGATTCGCTCGGCCAGATGATCCGCGACCACGAAATGGCGCTGAGGCTGGATCTGCCGGACGCGCCTGTCCGCGTGCTTGCGAATGCCGACGAGATCGTGCAGGTCGTCGAAAACCTCGTCGAGAACGCCTGCAAATACGGCCAGTCCGGCAAGCAGCTCGACATTGCGGTTTCGAGCGACCACGACGAGGCGGCGCTTTGCGTGCGCGATCATGGACCCGGCATCCCGGCCGAGCACATTCCGCGGGTGACGGAGCGCTTCTATCGCGTCGATGTGGAAAACAGCCGGGCGCAAAAGGGAACGGGCCTTGGTCTTGCCATCGTCAAGCATATCCTGACCCGTCACAAGGGCAGGCTGACCATCCGCTCGACGCCCGGTGACGGCGCCACCTTCACCATTCACCTGCCGCTCGCCAAGGACCAGACCGCCCGATGATGCGCGCCGCGATTTTCATTCTTTTCCTCGCGGCCATTACGCTCCAGGCGACGGCGCAAAGCCCCCGGATACCCAGCTTCTGGGATGCGCGCGAGCGCATCGAGCGGCCGCAGCTCGCAGATTTGCCGCGCCTTCGTTTCCTGACGACCGTCGATTTCCCGCCATTCAACTCGCTCGACGCCTCCAATCAACTGGTCGGCTTTCATATCGACCTCGCACGCGACATCTGCCGGCAATTGTCGCTCGACGCGGTCTGCCAGATTCAGGCGCTGCCGTGGGACGAACTCGTTCCGGCCCTCGAAAACGGCGACGGGGAGGCGATCATCGCCGGCCTCGCACCAACGGCGGAGCTTCGCGACCGCTTCGCCTTCACACGCCCCTATCTCAAATTTCCTGCCCGCTTCGTGGCGGCGCGCTCGGCCGACCTTTCCGAACCGTTGCACCGTTCGATCGCCGGCAAGCGCGTCGGCGTCGTCACCGGATCGGCGCACGAAGCGCTGCTCGAGGCGCAGTTTCCCGATGCCGAGGCGGTCCCCTTCTCCCGCGCGGACTGGATGCTGCGCGACCTCAAAGCCGGGCGTATCGACGCTGCCTTTTCGGACGGGATGCGGATCGCCGACTGGCTCGCCGGTGAAGAGCCGGAGGATTGTTGCGCCTTCGTCGGCGGACCGTATCTCGCGCCCGATTATCTCGGCCAAGGGCTGACGATCGCGGTTGCGCGCGAGAATGCGCAGCTCGCGACCGCCTTCGATTCCGCCCTGCGCGAAATCGACGCCAGCGGCCGTTTCGCCGAACTTTACCTGCGGTATTTTCCGGTCAGCTTCTTTTAGTCTTCGATGCGGTGCCGGATCGCGGCGGCTCTCTCGATGGCGGCGGCGGCCAGCGGATCGATGGAGAAGCGCTGCTTGACGATATCGAGGATGCGGTCTTCCTCCTCTCGGATGTCGAGGTCGATCGCCGCGACGTCAACCGCCAGCGCATAGGCGGTTTCGCGCAGGCGCGGCGTCAGCGCAGTGCGGATCGCCTCCAGCACGTCGGGCAGGCCGCCTTCGGCTGCAAGCGCCTGCTGGCAGTTCTGTGCGACACGGAGCGTTCCGGCCTGGTCGAACCCGTCGAAGAGCGGCAGCGTGCGCACGATCGCGCCGATGCGCGCGAGTTCCTCGTCGCCCATGTCGCGGTCGGCGGCGGAGGTGATGACCATGATATAGACCATCGCCTCCTGCGGCGACAGTATCGACGCAGCCTCCCGGACTTTGTGGGCTTCTTCGGGTTTCGTCTTCGTCATGGGTCTCGCCTTTCGTGGGGTCGGCCTCAAATCTAGGAAGCGGTGAGCCCGACCGCAATGCAAACGGGCGGCGCGGCACTGCCAAAGATTGACGCTTGCCTTGCGCCCGCTTAGACCATGCCCGCCTGCACGCGTGCGGGCTCTTCAGAAACCGGATATCGACAACATGGCGACCTCAGGATCGAACGCGCTCCATTTGACCCCGGAAATTCTCGAAGCGGCGAAGGCGAGCAAAGCCTGGCCGTTCGAGGAGGCGCGCAAGATCGTCAAACGCTACGAGGGCAAGGACTGGCCGCAGACCATCCTGTTCGAGACCGGCTACGGCCCGTCCGGCCTGCCGCATATCGGCACGTTCGGCGAGGTCGCGCGCACCTCGATGGTGCGTCACGCGTTCCGCATCCTGACCGAGGACAAGGTGGCGACGAAACTCCTGTGCTTTTCCGACGACATGGACGGAATGCGCAAGATTCCCGACAACGTGCCGGACCGCGCTGCGCTCGAGCCCTATCTGCACATGCCCCTGACGGTCGTTCCGAACCCTTTCGGAGGCGACTTTACAAGCTTCGGCGACCACAACAACGCGATGCTGTGCCGCTTCCTCGATGCTTTTCGCTTCGATTACGAATTTGCAAGCGCAACGCAGTATTACAAGTCCGGCAAGCTCGACGCGATCCTGAAGCGCGTCGCCGAGCGCTATGACGACATCATGGCCATAATGCTGCCGACGCTGGGCGAGGAGCGTCGCGCCACCTATTCGCCTTTCCTGCCGATCTCGCCGAAAACCGGTCGCGTGCTTTACGTCCCGATGAAGAACGTGGACGCGGAAGCGGGCACGATCACCTTCGACGACGAGGACGGCGAGGAGACGACGATTTCCGTCACCGGCGGCAAGGTGAAGCTTCAGTGGAAACCGGATTTCGGCGCGCGCTGGGCTGCACTCGGCGTCGACTTCGAGATGTTCGGCAAGGATCATGGGCCGAACATGGGGGTTTACGATGCGATCTGCGAAGCGCTCGGCGGCCGCGCGCCCGAGCATTTCGTCTACGAGTTGTTCCTCGACGAGAACGGCCAGAAGATCTCGAAGTCGAAGGGCAACGGCCTGACCATCGACGAATGGCTGACCTATGCGCCGACCGAGAGCCTGGCGCTCTACATGTTCCAGCGGCCGCGCCAGGCCAAGAAGCTCTATTTCGACGTCATCCCGCGCGCCGTCGACGAATATTACCAGTTCCTCGCCGCCTACAAGCGGCAGGACTGGAAGGAACGGCTCGGCAATCCCGTCTGGCACATCCATGACGGCAATCCGCCGGACATCGAATTGCCGGTGACCTTCGCGCTGCTGCTCAACCTCGTCTCTGCGTCGAACGCGCATGACAAGGCGGTGCTTTGGGGCTTCATCTCGCGCCATGCGCCGGGCGTGACGCCGCAAACGCATCCCGAACTCGACCGCTTGACGGAATATGCCGTTCGCTATTTCGACGATTTCGTGAAACCGACCAAGCAATTCCGCGCACCGGACGAGGACGAGCGGGTCGCGCTGGCGGCGCTCTCGGACAAACTCGGCGAATTGCCTGCCGGCGCCGACGGCGAAGCAATCCAGAACGCGGCACTGGACGTGGCGCGCTCGATCGAGTGCTACCAGGACCATGCCAAGAAAAGCCCGACCGGCGGTCCGGGCGTTTCGGTCGCGTTCTTCCAGATGATCTATCAGGTCCTGATCGGACAGGAACGGGGACCGCGATTCGGCTCATTCGCTGCGCTCTACGGCATCGACAACACGCGGACCCTGATCGACAAGGCGCTCAAGGGTGAATTGCAGTAGTCAGTTCGAACCCGGCGCGGCGCCATGAACGCCGCGGCCGGCCTCGATCGCCGCCCCTTCTTCGTCCTCGTAGCCGCTGCCCGGCGCGGCCCTCGCCCAACCTTGCGCCACGAGCCATTCGGCCGGGTCGGCGGCGCCGAGCTTGCAGCGGCTGACGATCGTCTCGCCGCCCGGCGTGCCCGGCACCGTGCAGGCGATCGCCCGGCCGCGCAGATAGTTGCGGAAGGCCGTGCGCGCATGGACGCCGCAGGGCCAGGACCGGCCGCCCTCCTCGCACGTCTCGTCGGCGGCAATGATCTCTATGCCCTCCAGCGCGACGCGGTGGCCTTCCGCCTCGATCGTGCCGGCGTCGATGGCGACGGGGCGATGAAGGAGCGTTTCGCGCGGCGGGCGGGTCGCCGGGTCCTCCGGCGCGCCGAGCGGGCTCAAGGGTTCGCGCGGCGCGACACGTTCGAGTTGCGTGACGTCGACCGGCGGCGCGGCGATCGCGGGAGCAACCTGTCGCCCGACGCGCTCGGCCTTGGGCGCGGGCGGCGCAGCAATTGCCTCAGCCGATTGGGGTTCTGAAATCCTCGGCGCGAACGAGTCGGCGGCTCTTTCGCTCTGCCCCCAGCCGAACACGACGGCGCCGACAAGAATCAGCCCGCCGGCACCCACGAGGAGCGCGACCGGGCGCATCCTACTGGCTCGCCCAGACGATCCGCGCCATCCAGACGATCTCGCTCGCGGGGATCGAACGGTCCGGGTGGTCCGGATTGAGCGACTGAAGCTCAACGGACTTTGCGGTCTTGCGCGCGAGAATCTTGGCCGTCACCTCGCCGCCCGTCGTCTTGGCGACGATCCGGTCGCCCTTGCGCAACTGTGCGGCTGGATCGACGATCAGCACGTCGCCGTCGCGGTAGAGCGGCAGCATGGAATCGCCCTGCACCGTCAAGGCATAGGCGCCCTCGCCCGCGCCGGCCGGCAGCGTCACCTGATCCCAGCCATGACCGGCCGGGAACCCGGCATCGTCGAAATAGCCGCCGGCCCCGGCCTGCGCAAAGCCGATGAGCGGCACCGTTGCCGGCGCGGGGCGCGCATCGCCATTGGCCTTGAACAAACCGAGCAGATCATCGATCGACGCGCCTGTCGCCTCCAATATCTTTGCCAGCGATTCCGTCGACGGCCAGCGCGGGCGACCGTCGGCAGACTGACGCTTGGACTTGTTGAAGGCGGTGGAATCGAGGCCGGCGCGCTTGGCGAGGCCCGAGGCCGACAGCGCGTTGCGCGCAGCCAGCGCATCGATCGCGGCCCAGACCTTGTCATGGGAGAGCATGGCGCCACCCCGTTAGAGGAAAATATACCTTGACGGTGTTAGCGCGGCGCGTCCGCCTTGTCCAGTGCTACGGCCGGTATGCGGGGCGCCCCGTCGTCAACATGGCGTCGAGGAGATCCAATCGATCCTGACCCCAGAACGGTTCGCCGTCGACCACATAGGCCGGGGCGCCGACGGCATCGCTGGCAGCGGCGGACCGCGTATTGGCCTTGCGGGTCTCTTCAGCCCGTTCGGAATCCGCAGCGGCGAGGATCGCCTGCGCATCCTGCCCCTCGGCCTCGAGATAGGCCGCGAGCTGCGCGCGGTCGGCGATGTTCTCGTCCTTTGCCCAGACGCCCTCGTGGACGCGCCACAGATAGCCGGCGGGGTCGGCGCCCGCTTCCACGAGCGCGATGGCGACGCGGTCGGCAAGGACGGAATCGACGGGGAAGAATTTCGGTTCGAGATTGAGCGTCAGCCCGCGCATCTCGCGGAAGCGCTGCAATTCGATCAGCCGGTAGCGCTGGCGAAGCGGCGTGCGCTGGCCGAGCGGGACCGAGCCCGAATTCGCCCAGACGCCCACGATGTCGATCGGCTTGTAGCGGATCATCGCGTCATGTCGGGCGGCGATCTCATGCAGCGCCTTGTGGCCGAGATAGGCGTAGGGCGAGGAGCCGATGAGGTAGTAGTCGATGATGCGGGTCATTTGAAGAAAGCCTCGAATACCGTGTTGTCGACCGATCGCGCCGAATGAAGAATTCGCATGATGCGGATGAAGTCGTCATCGGCGGAATAGTAGATGACATAGGGATGTATCGAGAGACGACGCAGAGACGAACTGCCGGTCTCGGGCGCGAGTGGACCAATGCGGGGATGATCGCACAGTCGTTCGACGGCAATATCAAACCGCGTGAGCACTGCATCGGCCGCGCGCGGGTTTTCCGCCAGAAGGAACTCGAAGATGTCTCGGATATCTTCTCGCGCTTGCGCCGTGAAGGCGAATTCAGCGGGCAAGTCGTTCCCTCAGTTCGGCCATGACGAGCCGACCATCGATGAGTTCGCCGCGTTCCGCCTGCGCGATTCCAATGGCTATTTCATCCTGCAGCGCCAGGTATTTGTCCACGTAGTGCAACAAGTTTTCTGCGAGTTGCTCCTGCATCTCTGCAGGCAGCTTCTCCGCGGCACGCAATGCCATCTCGATCTTGCTCATCGCACGCTCCGTTTCGTTCCGGCTAATTCAAGCCTGCTTCGCCAGTTCGCGCAAGCCTTGATGCGAGGCGAGGAACGCTTCTTCCTGCGGCAGAAGGGGGCGCGGGGTGGCTTCGATGCCGAGCTTGGCGATGAGCTCGTCGATCGGCACGAAACGGCGGTTGTTCCGGTCATAGACGCCTGCGGTGGTCATGATCACGGCGGCGGTGCGGCCGTCCTCGTGCAGGAAGCGGTGGCGGCCGATCAGGTGGCGGTCGGTCCAGGTTTCGACCGTGGTGACGACCTCGAAGCGCTGCCACAGCTTGATCTCGCGGACATAGACGGATTGCAGCCCGCCCATCATCGGCCCCCAGCCCTTTTGCCGCGCGAGCTTCAGGAAGCCCAAACGCAGGAAGATGTCGACCCGACCGACATCGGCCAGCATCATGTAACGGGCATTATTCAGATGCATGTTGCGGTCGATGTCCGAAGGCAGGCAGCGGAACTTCAGCCGGCTCTCGTCACCCGGAACGAACGGTCCGCGCGATTTCGCCGTCGCCACCATGCGCGCGAGGCGCCCCCAAACGTACATGTCGACTTCCCCTCAATGAAAAAGCCGGGCGGTTACCCGCCCGGCCGATCGATTACGACGATCCGTCAGGCCGCCTTCTTGGCGCCCGCGTAGGGATCGAAGCGCTGGTAGAAGGTCTCGCCCTTGGCGGCCATGTCCTTCAAGAGCGCCGGTACGTCGAATTCCTTGCCGTATTTCGCGCCGAGCTTCTCGGCGAGCGCAACGAAGTTCTTCACACCCATGCCGTCGATGTAGGACAGCGCGCCGCCCGTATAGGGGGCGAAGCCGAAGGCGAGGATCGAGCCGACATCCGCCTCGCGCGGGTCGGTGACGATGCCCTCTTCCATGACGCGTGCGGCTTCCAGCGCGATGACGACGAGGAAGCGCTGCTTGAGTTCTTCGACATAGATCTCGTCGGCGTTCTGCTGCGGGTAGAGCGTCTTCAGCTCCGGCCACAGATGCTTCTTCGCGGGCTTCGCCGGATAGTCGTAGAAGCCCTTGCCGTTCTTGCGGCCGTGGCGGCCGTGCGTGTCGACCATCGTGTTGATCAGTTCGAATTGCCTCGGATCGACGGCGCCCTCGCCCATGTCGCGGATGGTCTGCTTCATGATCTTCTGCGCCAGATCGATCGCCGTCTCGTCGGTGAGCGCGAGCGGGCCGACCGGCATTCCGGCCATCTTGGCGGCATTCTCGATCATCGCCGGCGGAACGCCCTCGATCAGCATCTTGAAGGCTTCCGACATGTAGCGCAGCACGCAGCGATTGACGTAGAAACCGCGCGTGTCGTTGACGACGATCGGCGTCTTCTTGATCGCGCGGACATAGTCGATGGCGGTCGCCAGCGCCTTGTCTCCGGTCTCTTCACCCATGATGATCTCGACGAGCATCATCTTGTCGACCGGCGAGAAGAAGTGGATGCCGATGAACTGGTCCGGACGCTTCGAGTTCTTCGCCAGGCCCGTGATCGGGATGGTCGAGGTGTTGGAGGCGAAGATCGCGCTTTCGGCGATGACGGCCTCGGTCTTCTCGGTCGCGCCCTTCTTGACCTCCGAATCCTCGAACACGGCCTCGATGACGAGGTCGCAGCCTTCGAGCTTGGCGTAGTCGTCGGTCGGCGCGATCAGCGAGAGGAGCTTCTGCTTGTCGTCCTCGCTGGCGCGGCCCTTCTTGATGGCGCCGTCCACGAGGCCTTCCGAATGGGCCTTGCCTTTTTCGGCCGAAGCCATGTCGCGATCGAGGAGGACGACCGGGATGCCCGCCTTGGCCGTGACATAGGCAATGCCAGCGCCCATGAAGCCGGCGCCGAGGACGCCGATCTTGGAGAACTTCGTCGGCGCGACGCCGGCCGGGCGGCGCGCGCCCTTGTTCAGTTCCTGTAGCGAGATGAAGAGCGAGCGGATCATCATCGCGGCTTCGGTCGAGCGCAGGATCTCGGTGAAGTAGCGCTGCTCGATCTTGAGCGCCGTGTCGAAGGGCACGAGAAGGCCCTCATAGGCGCATTTCAGGATCGCGCTTGCTGCCGGATAGTTGCCATAGGTCTCGCGGCGCAGGATCGCGATCGCCGGCGGCCAGAGGTTCGCGCCGGCCGCCGAATAGACGGGGCCGCCGGGCAGCTTGAAGCCCTTTTCGTCCCAGGGCTGCGTTGCCTTCAGACCGTTCTGGATCATGCCCTTGGCGGTTTCGATCAGCTTGTCGGGGGCGGCGATCTCGTGGATCAGGCCCATCGACTTCGCCTTTTTCGGCGACAGGTTCTGGCCGGTCGTCAGCATCTGGAGCGCGGACTGCGGATCGGTCAAACGCGGGACGCGCTGCGTGCCGCCGGCACCGGGGAAGATGCCGACCTTGACCTCGGGCAGCGCCATCTTGACGCTGTCGCTATCCGCCGCCACGCGGCCATGGCAGGCAAGCGAGAGCTCGAACGCGCCGCCCATGCAGGTGCCGTTGATCGCCGAGACCCACGGCTTGCCGCTCGTCTCCAGCTTGCGCCAGAGCCACGACATGCGGCCCGCGCCGTCGAAAAGCATCTTCATCGCGGCGTTAGGGTCGGTGGTCTTTTCCTTGGCGAAGATGCCCAGCATCTTGTTCAGCATCGTCAGGTCGGCGCCGCCGGAGAAGCTGTCCTTGCCCGAGGTGATGACGGCGCCCTTGATCGCGTCATCGCCGGCGACCTGATCGATGATCCTGTCGAGTTCGTCCATCACCTCTTCGGTGAAGACGTTCATCGACCGGTCGGGCATGTCCCATGTGACGAGGGCGATGCCGTCGGCATCGGTCTCAACGGTGAAGTTCTTGTAGTCAGCCATTGTCAAATCTCCTCCGTCCAACTCAAACGCGCTCGATGATCGTCGCGGTGCCCATCCCGGCTCCGATGCACAAGGTCACGAGTGCGGTGTTCAAGTCGCGGCGCTCCAGTTCGTCGAGCACGGTGCCGAAGATCATCGCGCCGGTCGCGCCGAGCGGATGGCCCATGGCGATCGCGCCGCCATTGACGTTGATCTTGTCATGCGGAATGTCGAAGGCCTGCATGTAGCGCAGAACGACCGAGGCGAACGCCTCGTTGAGCTCGAAGAGGTCGATATCGCCAAGCTCCATGCCGGCGCGCTCGAGAAGCTTTTCGGTGACGTCGACCGGGCCGGTGAGCATCAGCGCCGGTTCGGAGCCGATATTGGTGAACGCCTTGATGCGCGCGCGGGGCTTCGACGACAGCTTTTCGCCGCCTTCCTTGGAGCCGAGCAGGACAGCGGCCGCACCGTCGACGATGCCGGACGAATTGCCGGCATGGTGGACGTGGTTGATGGCCTCGACCTCCGGGTGGCGCTGGATGGCGACGGCGTTGAAGCCGCCCATCTCGCCCGGCATCACGAAGGACGGATTGAGCGAGGCCAGCGACTGCATGTCGGTCGACGGGCGCATGTGCTCGTCATGGTCGAGGATGGTGAGACCGTTCTGGTCCTTCACCGGCACGACCGAGTTCTTGAAGTAGCCGTTCTTCCACGCGTTCGCCGCGCGCTTCTGGCTTTCGACGGCATAGGCGTCGACGTCATCGCGCGAGAAGCCGTATTTGGTCGCGATCAGGTCTGCCGAAACACCTTGCGGCATGAAATAGCCCGGCAGGCCGACCGAGGGGTCCATGAACCAGGCGCCGCCCGACATGCCCATGCCGACACGGGACATGGATTCAACGCCGCCCGCGACGACGAGTTCGTCCGAGCCGCCGGCGATCTTGGCCGCGCCAAGATTGATGGCATCGAGACCGGATGCGCAAAAGCGCGAGAGCTGGATGCCGGGCGCCTTCATGTCGTAGCCCGCCTCGAAGGCGGAGGAACGCGGGATGACGGAGCCGGCTTCGCCGACCGGATCGACGCAGCCGAACACGATGTCGTCGACCTTGGTGGTGTCGATCCCGTTGCGGTCGCGCACGGCTTCCAGGACCTTGGCGCCGAGGCGCACGGCCGGAACTTCATGCAGCGAGCCGTCCTTCTTGCCGCGGCCGCGCGGCGTGCGCACGGCGTCATAGACGAATACGTCAGTCATCGGGGTTCTCCTCTGATCCTCAGAACTGGGGTTCGACCGTCACATCGGTCGTGACCGAATTGGCAATGAAGCAGGCGTCATGCGCCTTGTGATGCAGCTCTTCGATGGTCGCCGCATCGCCGTCGCATTCGACGCGCGGGCGGAGCGTGACCTTGACGATGGCCATGCGGCCATCAGGGTTCTTCGCCATCACACCCTCCGCACGATCCATATAGGAACGGATGTCGATCTTTGCCCGTCTGGCGAAATCGAGGAACCAAAGCATGTGGCAGGAGGCAAGCGAGGCGACGAACATCTCCTCCGGGTCGATGGCGGCGGCGTCGCTGTAGGGCGCGGGGACGATGGCGGGCGAAGCGGATGCCGACAGGACGGCGCCGCCGTCGAAACGCAATTCGTGAACGCGCGAATAGCGGCCTGCGCGAAAGTCCGTTCCGGCTTCCGACGTCCAGCTCAATTCGGCGACGTGCTGCGACATTCCTTCACCTCAGAGCGAGCGGGCGATCAGGAGTTTCATGATCTCGTTGGTGCCGCCATAGATGCGCTGGACGCGCGCGTCGCGGAACATGCGGGCAATCGGATACTCGTTCATATAGCCGTAGCCGCCGAAGAGTTGCAGGCACTCGTCGACGATCTTGTTCTGGAGGTCCGACAGCCAGTATTTCGCCATCGAGGCGGTAACCGGATCGAGCCCGCCATTCACGTGGCGCGTCACGCAGTCATTGTAGAAGACGCGGCCGATGGTCGCCTCGGTCTTGAGTTCCGCCAGCTTGAACTGGGTGTTCTGGAACTCGATCACCGCCTTGCCGAAGGCTTTGCGCTCCTTGACGTAATCGATGGTGAGCGACAGCGCGCGCTCGATCATGGCGATGGCGCCGGCGCCGATCTGGAGGCGTTCCTGCGGCAATTGCTGCATCAACTGGATGAAGCCCTGCCCTTCCTCGTGGCCGAGGAGGTTCGAGGTCGGCACGCGCATGTCGTTGAAAAAGAGTTCGGAGGTGTCGTTCGACTTGAGCCCGATCTTGTCGAGGTTGCGGCCGCGCTCGAAGCCGTCCTGACCGTCGGTCTCGACGACGATCAGCGACGTGCCCTTCGCACCGGCCGACGGGTCGGTCTTGGCGACGACGATGATGAGGTTGGCGAGCTGGCCGTTGGTGATGAAGGTCTTGGAGCCGTTGATGCGGTAGTGGTTGCCGTCCTTTTCCGCGCGCGTCTTGACGCCCTGGAGGTCGGAACCGGCGCCCGGCTCGGTCATGGCGATGGCGCCGATCAGCTCGCCCGAGGCCATCTTGGGCAGCCACTTCTTCTTCTGCTCCTCGGAGCCATAGTGAAGGATGTAGGGCGCGACGATCGAATTGTGCAGGGAGATGCCAAAGCCGTCGACGCCGACATGGCCGATGGCCTCGATGATGGCGCTCTCATGCGCGTAGGTACCGCCCGAGCCGCCATATTCTTCCGGCATGGAGGCGCACAGGAGACCCGCTTCGCCGGCCTTTCGCCAGCTTTCGCGGTCGAAACATTCCGCCTTCTCGAACTCCTCGTAGCGCGGCGCGATCTCGGTATCGAGAAACTTCTCGGCCATGTCGTACAGCATGGCGACTTCGTCGCCGGCCCAGTCGGGCTTCGGCAGGCCGAGAACGGTTGCGGGATGGGTCATGCGACTGCTCCAGGCGAATGGAAAGGGTGGCGCCTCGTCGCACCCCCCTCTGGCCTGCCGGCCATCTCCCCCTCAAGGGGGGAGATCACGCGGGTTCGGCGACGAGAA
>JAESGS010000169.1_pt1 | contig 91404 bp, 86 predicted proteins | sample 9269761 | NCBI WGS metagenome assembly JAESGS01 (sample SAMN15741799, study PRJNA653493) | algae metagenome | isolation source: Cyanosarcina radialis HA8281-LM2 and co-occurring heterotrophs from damp... | place: USA: Makauwahi cave, Hawaii | collected 2011-01-06 | reverse complement strand
AGACGGCGTCGGCCATCTCCGGGTCGGTCATGATGGTGGCCGGGTTGCTGTTGACCAGCACCACGCGGTAACCCTCTTCCCGCAGTGCCTTGCATGCCTGCGCACCGGAGTAGTCGAACTCGCAGGCCTGGCCGATGACGATCGGGCCTGCGCCGATGATCAGGATGGTTTGGATGTCGGTACGTTTGGGCATGCTGTCCTCGATCTGTTGCTTGGCCGTCGCGCGCCCCGGGCGGCGCGACGGCGGGTAAGGCGTGTTCCGGCCGGTGGCCGGTGCTCGGCCACGTTATTCGGCGATACCGCACCTGGCCATGGCGCCGACCATGAAGGTCTCGAGTTCGGCGTCGGCCATCTTCAATGCCGGGAAGTCGCGTTCCAGCACCTTTGCGGCCGGCGTGGCCATGAACGTCATCATGTCGCCCATCTCTTCGGCATTCATGTCGCCCAGCGCGGCCTCCGGCGTGGGCGCCGGCTTGCCGTCCATGCTGGCCTGCACACCCGCCTGCACGAACGACATCAGCTTGCGCCCGCCCGCGGTGTCGGCGAATGCCAGCCATTCGCTGGCGGTCTGCTCGTCGCCGAACAGGTCCTTGAACGCGTCGGACATCTGCCCGGCCATCATCGGCGTCATCTCGCCAAGCAGGCACTCGCGCTGCGGGGCCTTCATCGCCACGAAGACCGGCTGCTCGCCGAACTGGTCGTTGATCACCTTCTCGATGGCGCCTTCGAAGCCCATCATCCGCTGCAGCCGCACCACCTGGTCATCGGTGGGCACCGCGGCGGCGGCCGGCAAGACCACCATCGCCAGCACACCGGCCAGCAGCCAGGGACGCAGGTTCATCGCGCGGCTTCCATCGACTGCACGAAACGGTCGAACAGCGGCGAGACGTCGTGCGGACCCGGCGATGCTTCCGGATGGCCCTGGAAGGAGAATGCCGGCGCATCGGTCAGTTCGATGCCCTGGTTGGTGCCGTCGAACAGCGAGCGGTGGATCACGCGCACGTTGGCAGGCAGGCTGCTCTCGTCGACGGCAAAGCCATGGTTCTGCGACGTGATCATGACCCGGCCGCTGTCGAGGTCCTGCACGGGGTGGTTCGCGCCGTGGTGGCCGTGGCCCATCTTCATGGTCTTCGCGCCGGCGGCAAGCGCCAGCAGCTGGTGGCCCAGGCAGATGCCGAACGTGGGGATCTTCTTCGCCACGAATTCGCGGATCGCGCCGATGGCGTAGTCGCAGGGCTCCGGATCGCCCGGGCCGTTGGACAGGAACACGCCGTCCGGCTTCAGCGCCAGCACGTCGGCCGCCGGCGTCTGCGCGGGCACCACGGTGACGTCGCAGCCACGTTCGGCCAGCATGCGCAGGATGTTGTGCTTCACGCCGAAGTCATACGCCACGACCTTGAATCTGGCCTCGGCCTGCACGGGCGCGCCGGTATCCAGGTCGATCTGGCCGTCGCGCCACGGGTAGGCCTTGTCGGTACTGACCACCTTGGCCAGGTCCATGCCCTTCAGGCCGGGGAACTTGCGTGCGGCTTCCAGCGCCTTTTCCACGTCCAGGCCGTCGCCGGCCATCAGGGCGCCGTTCTGGGCGCCGCGGTCGCGCAGGATGCGGGTCAGCTTGCGGGTGTCGATGCCGGCAATGGCGACGATGCCACGCGTCTGCAGCCACTCCGGCAGCGCCTGCTGGTTGCGCCAGTTGCTGGGGCGACGCGGCACGTCGCGTACGATCAGGCCGGCGCACCACACCTGGCCGGCTTCGTCGTCCTGGTCGGTGCAACCGGTGTTGCCGATATGGGGATAGGTCAGAGTGACCATCTGGCGGGCGTAGGACGGGTCGGTCAGGATTTCCTGGTAACCGGTCATCGCGGTGTTGAACACCACTTCGCCGACCGACAGGCCATCTGCGCCTACGGATTCGCCCTCGAATACGGTGCCGTCTTCGAGTACGAGGATTGCGGGTCGAGTCACGGGGTTCGCCTTGGGGTGGAGGAACCCTGCCCCTCCATCTTGCGGCTGCAAGAAACCGCGAACTCGGTATTTCTCCGGTCCGGGGCGGTGGGTAACAGGCGAGCGAGAATTGTACGGGGACGGCCTGTTCAGCGCTACCGTTTTTTGCAGCCCACGCGCCGATTCAGGCAGAAACCGCACAGCGACGGCGGCCGTCGTTCAGAATTCCGACCAACGGTGGGCGCAGCGCGGAAACGCGGAAACGCCCGTCAATCCAGCAGGTCGCGCACCCGGTAGCTGCCCGGCGCGCGGCCGGCCAGGCGACGCGCGGCATGCAGCGCGCCGCGGGCGAAGATGTCCCGGTGGGTGGCGCGGTGGGTCAGCTCGATCCGCTCGCCCATGCCGGTGAACTGCACGGTGTGCTCGCCGACGATGTCGCCGGCACGCAGGCTGGCGTAGTGCACGTCGGCACCCGCGCTGCCGGCGGCCTGGCCGAGCGTCAACGCGGTGCCTGATGGGGCGTCCTTCTTGTGGATGTGGTGCGACTCGACCACGTCCACGTCCCACCCCTGCAAGGCGGCCGCGGCCCGCTCCACCAGGTCGGCCAAGACCGCCACGCCCAGGCTGAAGTTGCTCGCCCACACCAGCGGGATGCGCGACGACGCGAGTTCAAGCGCCTGCTGCTGGGCTGCGGAAATGCCCGTGGTACCCGACACCAGCGGCACGCCTCGCTCCACGCACAGGGCGAGGATGGGGTCGAAACCTTCAGGCAGGCTGAAATCGATCGCCACCTCGAACACCGGCGCGCCGGACAGTTCGCTGGCGGCGAAATGCGGCACGCCTTCCACCACGCGCTGCGCAGGCGAGCGGCGTGTCACGGCGGCCACGACCTGGAGGCTTTCCGGTTGTCCGGCTGCCAGGCGGAGCAGCGACTGGCCCATGCGGCCGGAAGCACCATGGATGAGGAGGCGTGTGGGCGGACTTTTCATGCCGGCATGGTAGCGGGTCCGTCGCGATGAAGGCGACCGCCGTCTTCACGACGTCATGGCGTATCCGGTCGACCCAGGTGGAAGCCCTGGCCGAACGGAACCCCGAGTTCCATCAGGGTGCGCAACTGGCCCTCGGTTTCGACACCTTCGGCGATGAGTTCCGCACGCGTGCCGTCCGCAAACGTGAGCAGGGCGGAAATCAACGACTGCAGCCGCGGGCGCGTGTCCACGTCGCGGATCAGGGTGATGTCCAGCTTGATGATGTCCGGCGCCAGCCGCAGCACGTGGCGCAGGCTGGAGAATCCGGCGCCGGTGTCATCCACCGCGATTCGCAACCCCGCCTGCTGGTAACGGGCAAGGCAGTCGGCGAGGCGTGCGTAGTCGTCCACCGCGGTGTGTTCGGTGATCTCCAGCACGATGCGGCGCATGTCGTGGCCGGCCAACAGCGCCGACAGCCGATCGCTGCAGGCGCTTTCGGGCGATACGTTGATGGCGAGGTAGGCGTCTGCGGGAACCTCGTGCAGCCGCGCCAGTGCGCCGGCCGCCGCGGCCAGTTCCAGCTTCACGCTCAGGCCGCATTGCGCCGCGTCTTCGAACCAGCGATCCGTCGACAGATCGTATTCCAGCGGGAAGCGGGCCAATGCTTCGTACCCGACAACCGCGCGGTCTGAAAGACGGACGATAGGCTGCAGCGCCATCGGCATCGGCTCGATGCCGAGCACCTCGTGCAGCCGCGCGCGCGCATCCACTACCTGCTGCCGTTCGCGCTCGCCACGCCCGATCCGCGCGTCCAGTGCAGCGCGCATCTGCGCGTGCTCGATGGCCTTGTACAGGCTGGCGGCAACCAGCGTGCTCAACTGCTCCAGCGTATGGCGATCGGTGTCGTCATAGGCATCGGGAAGCGCCGCTATGACCTTCAACACGCCGACCACCTGGCTGCGGAACCGAAGTGGCGCCACCAGCATGGAACGCAATCCCACGCTACGGCAGGCATCGCGATTGACGCGCGGATCGGTCTCGCTGTCGTCGCAGCGCAGCACGCGGTCTTCCTCGATGCAGCGCCCGGTCAGGCTGCCAGCCAACGGCATGCTGAAACCCACCTGGCTCTGCGCGATGCCACTGGCAGACCAGTAGCGCATGTGGTCCCCATCGCGGATCTCGAGCACGGCACCGTCCGAGCCGGTGAGTTCCTGCGCCCGCCGGGTGATGGCGTCGACCACGTCCTGGGGATCCGGACCTGCCGCGGCGATCTCGCCCTGCGCAGCGACGATCCGCGTCAACAGCGCGATCGCACCGGCATCGTCACCTCCCTCCTCTGCTTCCCCGCGTGCCAACCCACGCTGACGACGCGCCGCTGCCAATGACGCCAGTTTCGGATCCCGACTCATCCCCCGACGCTCCCTGCCGATGATGGAAACCTCATCGCGACCGCATGCATGGCTGCGGCGCGCTGTCACGATCCTAGACAGGTGCCGGATCGCTGTCGAGTACACGCGTTTACCTTTGGTCACCGCCTTTCACCCGCCCTTCACCACCACGCCAATGCCCGACGCATCGATGTCATCGGCCGCACGCTGCAGGCCGGCCACATCCAGCTGTTCGGCAAACCCGATGCGGAAATGCACATCCCCGTCCGGCGTGCGCGAGGAATGGATCGAGGACAGGCTGATGTCGTGGCGCTCGAAGACATGCAGCAGGGCCCGCAGCGAGCCCGGCCTGTCTTCGGGAAGATGCACGCTCAACGCACGCCGGCCGGCGAGATCCGCGAGCAGGTATCCGACACGCTCGTAGCTGTAGTTGCCCTCCTGCAATGCCCGCGTGCCGATGGCATCGCGATTGGCATGCAGGAATTCCTGGCGGAACGCCGCGCGTGCCGCGTCGGTGCCCTCGCCCACCAGTTCGGCCATGCGGGCGATCTGCCGGCTCATGGCCTCAAGTGTTTCCCGCGCGTAGGGATTGCCGAACTGGATGTCCTCGTAGATGGCCGGGTTCAACGACAGGATGCGCGCGATGATGGCCGCGTCCATTTCGAACGATGCCGAACGGAACGGCAGCAACGCGGCAAGGTCACCAACATGCGGGGACTGCCCGCGCAGCACGCCAGCCTGCGCCAGGTGCGAGGCGTGCACCATCGCCTGTACCAGCGCCATGATGCGGTCGTGCTGCTCGGGGCTGGACTGCACGCACTCGGCCTCCAGCGATCGCAGCAGCGCCTGCAGCCAGGGACGCCAGTGCTCGAGTCGTGCTTCGCACACCACTATCACCCGGCCCTTCAGCGTCGGCGCCTTGGGCGGCGCAGTCATCGGATGCAGGCCTGCCACCTCGGCGCGTGACTGCAGCATCGCCGCCACGGGCGCCGCCTTGATCGAGGTGATGTCCAGCCACAGCTTGCCCGACTCGCTGCCGTCGGCAAGTTCGACATAGCGGTGGATCAAGTCACAGGTGTGGCGGATGGGCGCGGAAAACACCAGTACATCGGCGCGAAGCACCAGTTCCACCTCGTCCATCGCTGCGGGATCCGCGGGGTCGCACCCGATGACGTCCAGCCCCATGCGATCGTTGAAGAACCGGCGTAGCCACCGCCCGTAAGCGCCTGCGCTGCCAACGATGCCAATCAGGGGTCCAGACATGGAAAGGGCTCCGCGAAGGAGCCCCATTCTAGAAGCAAGGCATGCCGCCGGATCACGACGTCATGCGGTCCCAGAAGCCCCTGACGCCATCAAGGAACGTGGCCGACTTGGGCGAGTGTTTGCGCGCTTCCTCGCCGCCGAAGGTGGCTTCGAACTTCTGCAGCAGTTCACGCTGTTCGGTGGTCAGGTTGACCGGCGTCTCGACCACCACGCGGCAGTACAGGTCGCCTTCGCTGCGGCTGCGCACCGACTTGACGCCCTTGCCGCGCAGGCGGAACAGCTTGCCGGTCTGGGTCTCGGCCGGAATGCGGATCTCCGCTTCTCCATTGAGCGTGGGCACGCGCACGGTGTCGCCCAGCGCGGCCTGCGAGATGCGGATGGGCACTTCGCAATGCAGGTCATCGCCGTCGCGCTGGAAGATGTCGTGCTCGCGTACGCGCACTTCCACGTACAGGTCGCCCGGCGGCGTGCCGGGCGGACCGGCCTCGCCCTCGCCGGTCAGGCGGATGCGGTCGCCATTGTCCACGCCGGCGGGAATCTTGACCGACAGGACTTTCTCTTCCTCCACGCGGCCTGCGCCATGGCAGTGCGTGCAGGGACTCTTGATGGTCTGGCCACGGCCACCGCAGGCTGGGCATGCCTGCTGCATGGCGAAGATGCCACGCTGCATGCGCACGTTGCCGCGACCACCACAGGTGGTGCAGGTTTCGACCTTGCCGTCTTCCGAACCGGATCCGTTGCAGGGCTCGCACGCGACCAGCGTGGGGATCTCGATGCGCTTCTCGATGCCGGCGACGGCTTCTTCCAGGTCGAGTTCCATCACGTAGCCGACGTCGGCACCCCGCCGTGCCGCGCGCGCGCCGCCCCCGCCGAAGATGTTGCCGAAGATGTCGCCGAAGATGTCGCCCATGTCGGGCGCGCCATGCCCTCCGCCGCCGCCCATGCCGTGCTCGAACGCCGCATGGCCGTGCGCGTCGTACGCGCGCCGCTTGGCACCGTCCGTCAGCACTTCGTAGGCTTCCTTGCATTCCTTGAACGCCGCCTCCGCCGCCGCATCACCGGGATTGCGGTCGGGATGGTGCTTCATCGCACAGCGGCGGTAAGCCTTCTTCAGGTCTTCTTCGCTGGCGTCGCGGGCCACGCCCAGGACTTCGTAATAGTCGCGTTTGCTCATGGTGCCGGATCAGGGGACTCGTGATGGGTTTCGCGGAAACAACACTGCGGCGGAAAACCGGGCTTCGGATGACGAAAGAGCGGAGCCACGGCTCCGCTCCTTCGGATCACGATTCCCGGATCACGAATTACTTCTTCTCGTCATCCTTCACTTCGGTGAACTCCGCATCCACCACGTCGTCGGCAGCGGCATTGCCCTGGCCGGCATCGGCCGCACCGGGCTGTTCCGAAGCGGCGGCCGCGGCATACAGCGACTGGGCGGCTTCTTCCAGCGCCTTGGCCTTGGCTTCGATCTGCGCCTTGTCGTCGCCCTTCATGGCGGTGTCAAGGTCCGCGATGGCGGCTTCGACGCGGCCGATCACGTCACCCGGCACCTTGCTGCCGTGCTCGGTGATGGCGCTGCGGGTGGCGTGCAGCAGGCCATCGGCCTGGTTGCGCGTCTGCACCAGTTCCTGGAACTTCTTGTCTTCCTCGCGGTGCGCCTCGGCGTCCTGCACCATGCGCTGGATCTCTTCCTCGGACAGGCCCGAACCGGCCTTGATCTCGACCTTCTGTTCCTTGTTGGTCTTCTTGTCCTTGGCCGACACGTGCAGGATGCCGTTGGCGTCGATGTCGAAGGAGACCTCCACCTGCGGCATGCCGCGCGGCGCCGGCTCGATGCCGGACAGGTCGAACTTGGCCAGCGACTTGTTGAAGCGGGCCTGCTCGCGCTCACCCTGCAGCACGTGCACCGTCACCGCGGACTGGTTGTCCTCGGCGGTGGAGAAGGTCTGCGAGGCCTTGGTCGGGATGGTGGTGTTCTTCTCGATGATCTTGGTGAACACGCCGCCCAGGGTCTCGATGCCCAGGCTCAGCGGGGTCACGTCGAGCAGCAGCACGTCCTTGACGTCGCCGGCCAGCACGCCGCCCTGGATCGCGGCGCCCAGCGCCACGGCTTCGTCCGGGTTGACGTCCTTGCGCGGTTCCTTGCCGAAGAACTCGGCCACCGCCTGCTGCACCTTCGGCATGCGGGTCTGGCCACCGACCAGGATCACCTCGCCGATGTCGCTGGCGCGCAGGCCGGCGTCGTTCAGCGCGATGCGGCAGGGCTCGATGGTCTTCTTCACCAGGTCTTCCACCAGCGCTTCCAGCTTGGCGCGGGTCAGCTTGATGTTGAGGTGCTTCGGACCGGAGGCGTCGGCGGTGACGTACGGCAGGTTCACTTCGGTCTGCTGCGAGCTGGACAGCTCGATCTTGGCGCGCTCGGCCGCATCCTTCAGGCGCTGCAGCGCCAGCGGATCCTTGCGCAGGTCGATGCCCTGGTCCTTCTGGAATTCCTCGACGAGATAGTCGATGACGCGCTTGTCGAAATCTTCGCCACCCAGGAACGTGTCGCCGTTGGTGGCCAGCACTTCGAACTGCTTCTCGCCGTCGACGTTGGCGATCTCGATGATGGACACGTCGAACGTGCCGCCACCCAGGTCATAGACGACGATCTTGCGGTCGGCGCCGCCGTCGCCCTTGTCCAGGCCGTAGGCCAGCGCGGCCGCGGTCGGCTCGTTGATGATGCGCTTGACGTCCAGGCCGGCGATCTTGCCGGCGTCCTTGGTGGCCTGGCGCTGGCTGTCGTTGAAGTAGGCCGGCACGGTGATGACGGCTTCGGTGACGGTCTCGCCCAGGAAGGCTTCGGCCGTCTTCTTCATCTTTTCCAGGATGCGCGCGGAAATTTCCTGCGCCGACAGTTTCTTGCCGTCGGAAGTCTGCACCCAGGCGTCGCCGTTTTCATGCGGAATGATCGCGTACGGGACCAGGTCCAGATCCTTCTTGACTTCGGCGTCGGTGAACTTGCGGCCGATCAGGCGCTTCACCGCGTAGAAGGTGTTCTTCGGGTTGGTGACCGCCTGGCGCTTGGCCGACGCGCCCACCAGTACTTCGCCGTCCTTGGTGTAGGCGACGATGGAGGGCGTGGTGCGGTCGCCTTCCGAGTTTTCGATGACGCGGGCCTTGCCGCCGTCCATGATCGCCACGCACGAGTTGGTCGTGCCCAGGTCGATGCCGATGATCTTGCCCATGTGGATTTCGCTCCGTAGCAAATTCTGGTGTTGGCCGGCCATCGGCCGGGTTGATGGTCCCGATATAGGGATGCGATGGCGCGGTTCAAGCGCCCTCGCGATGTCATTCAGTCGTGTCTGGCGACCACGACCAGCGCCGGCCGCAGCAGGCGACCGTTGAGCAGGTAGCCCTTCTGGAAGACCTGCAGCACGCTGCCCGGGTCCGCGCCGGCGGCGTCGGCCTGGCTGATGGCCTGGTGGTGGTCGGGGTTGAAGGCTTCGCCCGTGGGGTCAAGCAGCGTCAGCCCGTTGTCGCCGGCGACCTTGAGCAACTGCTTGTAGGTCAGTTCTAGCCCGTCACGCAGCGGGCTGGCCTCGCTCCCGGCCGCGGCCAGGCCGGCGTCCAGGCTGTCGAAGACCGGCAGCAGGTCGCCCAGCAGGCGCTCGTTGGCGAACTTGCGGGCCTGTTCGATATCGCGCGCCACGCGCTTGCGCTGGTTGTCCAGGTCGGCGCGCTCCAGCAGGGACGCGGCGCGCAGCTGGTCCACTTCGTTCCGAAGCGTCTCCAGTTCGGCGATCAGGGGGTTGTCGGTGTCCTGGGGCGCATTGTCGTGGCCCAGGTCGGCATCATGGTCGTTTTGGTTCATCTCGGGTCCCATGGCGGCAAGTCCGGCCGCCCAAGCCCCAACCTATGGGGCCGGCGTTTCCGGATTCAAGGCCGCGCCCAGCACATCGGCCGCCGCCTGCACCACCGGAATCACCCGGTCGTAGGCCATCCGGGTGGGGCCGATGACCCCCAGCACGCCCAGCACCTGCCCGCCCGCCATGTAGGGCGCGGTGACCACGGAAACGCCGTCGTGCGGCGCCAGGCCGGTTTCCTCGCCGATGAAGATGCGCACGCCGGGCGCGCGGATCGTGCGCTCCAGCAGCTGCAGGATCTCGCGCTTGCGGGCGAAGGCCTCGAAGAGTTCGCGCAGGCGCTCGAGGTCGGACAGCTCCTGCACCCCCATCAGCCGGGTCTGGCCCGCCAGCACCACGTCGTCGTTGGGGGGGGTGAGGGCCTGTTCGGCCAGCTCGATGGATTCGGCCAGCAGGCCTTCCATCTCGCTCTGCGCGCGGCGCAGGTCATGCAGCAGGCCGGCCCGGATCTCGGACAACGGCCGGCCGGCGAACTGGGTGTTCAGGTAGTTGGCGATGCGCTCCAGCTCGGACCGTTCATAGGCCCGCCGCGGTTCGATGACCCGGTTCTGTACGTCGTTGTCGGCGAATACCAGGATCGCCAGCACGCGCTTGCCGTCCAGCGGCACGAAGTCGATGTAGCGGAAGGCGAACTGCTCGCGCTTGGGCACGCTGACGACGCCCACGAAGTGGGTCATCGCCGACAGCAGTTCCGACGCGTTGCCGAGCAGCGCCTGCGTGCCGGCGCCACTGGGCAGCTCGGAGCGCAGTCGCGCCACTTCGGCATCGCCCAGCGACTTCACCTGCACCAGGCTGTCGACGAACACCCGATAACCCTGCGGCGTCGGGATGCGGCCGGCGGAGGTATGCGGCGAACTGAGCAGCCCCACTTCCTCGAGCTCGGCCAGGATGTTGCGGATCGTCGCCGGGCTGATCTCCAGGCCGGCATGGCGCGCGAGTGTCTGCGACCCGACCGGCTCGCCGTCGCGGATGTAGCGCGAGATCAGCGCCCGCAGCAGTTGGCGGGCGCGGGGATCCAGGGCGGGCGACGGCAAGTTCATGATGGTTAGATAGCGGTGCGACCCGGGGTTTGCAAGCACGGGCCGTCGCCGGTGTCGCAGAACCTGAGCCGGTACGCATTACAATCCGGCCCCATGCTCAGACACCTCGCCATCAAGGATTTCGCCGTCGTCCGCGCTGCAGAGCTGGAGTTCGGGGACGGCATGACGGTCATTTCGGGCGAAACCGGCGCCGGCAAGTCGCTGCTGGTGGACGCCCTGGGATTCCTGTCGGGACTGCGTGCCGACAGCGGCGTGGTGCGCCACGGTGCCGACCGCGCGGAACTGTCGGCCGAGTTCCACCCCGCACCCGATTCGCCTGCGCAGGCGTGGCTCACCGAAAACGAACTGGACGACGAGGGCCCTTGCCAGCTGCGGCGGGTCATCCGCGCCGATGGCGGTTCACGCGCCTGGATCAACGGCCGCAGCGTCACCCTGACCCAGCTGTCCGACCTGGCCAGCCGACTGGTGGAAATCCACGGCCAGCACGAACACCAGGCGCTGCTGGCCCGCACCAGCCAGCTGGCGCTGCTGGACGCCTTCGCCCGCAATCACGACCAGCTGGCCGACGTGCGTGCCGCTGCGCAGCAGTGGTCCGCCCTGCTCCGTGAGCGTGAACAACTGTCCGGCCAGGGCGACGTGTCCGACCGCATCAACTACCTGGAACACCAGCACGCCGAGCTCCAGCGCGAAGACCTCGCGCCGGCCGCACTGGAAAGCCTGGTCGCCGGCCACCGCCGGCAGGCGCATGCCGCCGGCCTGATCCAGGCCTGCGACACCGCGCTGGCGCAGTTGGCCGACGACGAAGGCCCCTCGCTGGCCCGCCAGCTGCAGCAGACGCGCGCCGACCTGGCCCGGCAGGCCGAGCACGAACCGCGCCTCCGCGACGTGGACGCCCTGCTGGAAGGCGCCGGCATCCAGATCGAGGAAGCGCTGTCGTTGCTGGTGCAGGTGCGCGAGGATCTGGAGGCCGAGCCTACCCAGTTCGACGAACTGGAGCGGCGGCTGGCCCGCGTGCACGACCTCGCCCGCAAGCATCGGGTGCCGCTGGACGGCCTGCAGGAGCAGCACGACCGCATCGCGGCCGAACTGGAGTCGCTGCGCGGTGCCGGCGAACGCCTGGTCAAGCTCAATGGCGAGATCGATGCCGCACGGACCCACTGGCGCACCGCGGCCGCCGCACTGACGCGCAGCCGCCAGCGGGCGGCCAAGGCGCTGGGCGAGGCGACGACCGCCCTGATCGGCGAACTGGGGATGGGCGGTGGACGATTCGAGGCAGCGCTGGAGCCGCAGGAAGGCGAACGCCCCGACCCGACCGGCGCCGAACGGGTGGAATTCCTGGTCTCGGCCAATGCCGGCCAGCCGCCGCGTCCGCTGCGCAAGGTGGCCTCCGGTGGCGAACTGGCGCGCATTTCACTGGCCATCGAAGTGGCCGCACTGGGCCTGGACGCCGTGCCGACCATGGTCTTCGACGAAGTGGATACCGGCATCGGCGGCGCCGTGGCCGAAATCGTCGGCCAGAAGCTGCGTGCGCTGGGCGCGCAGCGACAGGTGCTGTGCGTGACCCACCTGCCGCAGGTGGCGGCGCAGGGCCATGCCCACTACCGCGTCAGCAAGGCGCCGGTGGAAGGCATGACCCAGAGCGCCGTCGAGAAGCTGGGCGCGAAGCAGCGCGAGGAAGAGCTGGCTCGCATGCTGGGCGGCGTGGAAGTCAGCAAGGAAGCCCACGCGGCCGCCAAACGGCTGCTGGCCAACGCCGTCTGAGCCGTTCGAGTGCCTGATCTTGTGGGAGCGACGTCAGTCGCGATCGGGCTTTACCGGCCCGGCTTCGCGACTGACGTCGCTCCCACGCCTCCGCACCAGGGGGACGATCAGCGCTTCTTGCGCACGTAGAGCACCAGCGAGTGCTCTTCCAGTTCGTATCCGTGCTTGGCGGCGATCTCGCGCTGCAGCTTCTCGATCTCGCTGCTCTCGAACTCGATGATCTTGCCGGTGTCCACGTCCACCATGTGGTCGTGGTGGCCGCCGCGGTCGAGCTCGTAGACAGCCTGGCCGCCCTCGAAGTTGTGCTTCAGCACCAGGCCCGCGGCCTCGAACTGCGTCAGCACGCGGTAGACGGTGGCCAGACCTATCTCGTCGCCGTGGTCCAGCAACTGGCGGTAGATGTCTTCGGCACTCAGGTGGTGCTGCGCGCTCTTCTGCTCCAGCAGCTCCAGGATCCGCATGCGCGGATGGGTGACCTTGAGGCCAACTTTGCGAAGGTCCTGCGATTCCATGGCGTCTCCGTTCACTCTCGGTTTAGCGCCAGCTGCCTGTAGCTCGGTTGCGGCGGTCGCCGGGAGTGTATCATCGGCGCGGTTTCCCACTGTACGTGTCCCATGCGCAAATTCCTGCTGGTTGCCGTCCTCGCCTCCGCCACTGCCGGCTGCGGCATCCTGTACAAGCAACCGATCTACCAGGGCAACCTGATCGAGAAGACCGCGGTGGACCAGCTGGCCGTCGGCCAGAGCAAGCAGCAGGTGCAGGCGCTGCTGGGCAGCCCGTCCATCGCCGATCCGTTCCATGCGCAGCGTTGGGATTACACCGCCTCGCAGCGCATCAACCGTCGTGGCGACACCGAGATCAAGAACCTGTCGCTGGTGTTCGACGGCAACACGCTGGCGAGCTGGGAAGGCGAATACTTCCCCGAGGCCGACCTGGAACTGTCGCGCGAAGTGCGCAAGTTCGGTCCCAACCTGGCCAAGGAAAAGAAGAAGGGCGGCCGCCGCTAAGGCGCCGTCCTGCGGGCGCGCCGCCGGCGCGCCTCCTTCGGGTCCATCTGCAGCGGCCGCAGCACTTCCACCCGGTCGCCATCGTTCAGCACCGTTTCCGGCGTGACCAGCACGCCATGCACGGCCAACGCCGACGCTTCTTCCAACCCCTCGAAACCGCATGCGGCCAACGCATCGGCGACCCGCGCGCCCGCGGGCAGGTCCTGGGTGACGGATTCGAAACGGTGCGGCCACGCGCGGATCACCTCCACCCGCATGTCATTCCCCGCGGTCGGCGGCGCGGACGAAATCGTCCACCATCCGGTCGGCCAGGGTCTGGAAGCCGATCGCCATGGCCGGCGCCAGCAGCCGGCTGGATGGCTCGAACTCCAGCGTCAGCGTGACCTTGCAGGCGGATTCGTCCAGCGCGTGGAAATCCCAGCGTCCGTGCAGCTTGCGGAACGGCCCGTCGACCAGGTTCATGTCGATGCGGTGCGGGCGGTCCAGGGTGTTTTCGGTGGTGAACCAGGTGCTCAGCGAGCCCAGCCCCAGGTCCAGCCGGGCCACCAGCCGGCCGGCGTCCTGTTCGATCAACTGGGCCGCACTGCACCAGTCGAAGCGACGGGGATAGGCGGCCACGTCGTTGACCAGGTCGAACATGCGGGCGGCCGAATGTTCGACCAGGGCGCTGCGGCGGATCGTGTGCATGTGGCTCGCGTGTGGTTCCGCCTTGGGCGACAATGGACGGATGGGCAAGAAACCGGACAAGAATAAAGCAACGGGCACGATCGCGCTGAACAAGCGCGCCCGCCACGAGTACCACCTGGAACAGCGCTACGAAGCGGGCCTGTCGCTGCAGGGGTGGGAGCTCAAGGCGATCCGTGCCGGTCGCGCCAACATCACCGAGGCCTACGCCACCATCCGCAATGGCGAGATCTTCCTGTTCGGCGCGCAGATCACCCCGCTGATCCAGGCGTCGACGCACGTGGTGACCGACGACCGCCGCACCCGCAAGATGCTGCTGCACCGGAACGAGATCGACAGCCTGATCGGCAAGGTAGAACGCGACGGCTACACGCTGGTACCCACGTCGCTGTACTGGAAAGGCAACAAGGTGAAGGCCGAGGTCGCGCTGGCCAAGGGCAAGCAGACCCACGACAAGCGCGCCACCGAGAAGGACCGCGACTGGGCACGCGAGAAATCCCGCGTGATGCGCCGGCACAACCGCGACGCGTGAAACGCGGCCTTGCGTGGGGGCGACGTCAGTCCCCTAAGTGAAGCCTGGTTGACCCCGTTCCGCCCCGATCCTTGTAACCCCCCCACCCCGCCCCTACACTGCAAGGGTCAGGATGTTTCTGGCTCCCGGGGGTGCACTGGCTTCGACGGGGGTCGCGAAGTTGCCTGGTGCATGCCGAGGGGGTAGCTTTCCTCGTAAATCCAGCTGCAAAACTCTAGTTGCCAACGACGACAACTACGCTCTCGCCGCTTAAGGCGTAAGCCCCGAACCCACTTGTGCCCGTGCTCGTGGATGTAGGGTCATTATCACGGAACCGGCTGTGACGGCTGCCTGTCAGTCATGGCTTAACCAAAACAGGCTGGTCACCGGGTGCGCTTTGCGTGCCGTGCTGCTCGGGGGCGAGATCTAACGGAACGCTAAGCATGTAGTACCGGGGATGGAGTGCCCTCGGACGGGGGTTCAATTCCCCCCACCTCCACCATCTCTAACAAGAAGCCGGAACCGCGAGGTGCCGGCTTTCTTGTTTGCGGCGACGACATCCACGCACCCGCCGTGCCAGTGGGTTTGCCTTCTTCGTGTCTTCACGGCGGTAAAACGCGCTGCCGCTAAATTCATGCGCATGAGCATTCCGGGCGCATCGCTGGACATCCCGACGCCTCAGCCGATCAGCCTGTCCGCCAGTGCCAGGCTCCGGCTGTACGAGACGATCCTGCAGGCCACGCCCGACCTGGTCTACGTCTTCGACCTGCAGCACCGCTTCATCTATGCCAATGAGGCGCTGCTGGCCATGTGGGGCTGCAGCCTGGACGAGGCGATGGGCAAGACCTGCCTGGAACTGGGCTACGAGCCGTGGCATGCCGCGATGCACGACGAGGAGATCGAACGCGTCATCGCGACCCGCCAACCGATCCGCGGCGACGTGCCCTTCATCCATCATGTCCTTGGCCGGCGCATCTACGACTACATCTTCACGCCGGTGATCGGTCCGGATGGTGCCGTCGAGGCCATCGCCGGCACCACGCGCGACGTCACCGACCGCACCCTCCAGGAAGAAGCCCTGCAGCAGAGCGAGCGCCGCTTCAGCGCAATGGTCAACGCCAGCTCGGACCTGCTCTACCGGATGAGCCATGACTGGCGGGAGTCGGAAATCATCGGCGGCCGGCAGGTGGGCAGCCTGCCATCGGGCGCGGCCGCCGACTGGATGGATTACATCCACCCCGAAGACCGCCTGCGCGTGGCCACCGCCGTGCAGCGTGCGCGCGACACGGTCATGCCGTTCGAGACCGAGCACCGCATATCGCGCGACGAAGGCCAGTGGAGCTGGGTTTCCTCGCGCGCCGTGCCGATCCAGGACGACGGCAAGGTCATCGAATGGTTCGGCGCCGCCACCGACATCACGGGGCGCGTGCGCAACGAGGAACACCTGCGCCTGCTGGTCAACGAGCTGAACCACCGGGTGAAGAACACGCTGGCCATCGTGCAGTCGATCGCCACCCAGACGCTGCGCAACAACGCCGACCCCGCGCTCGCGGCCGAGCAGATCGAATCGCGCCTGCTGGCGCTGTCGCAGGCACACGATGTGCTCACCCGGAAGAACTGGGAAGGCGCGCGCGTCGAGGACATCGTGCTCACGGCCATCGCGCCCGTCGCCGGCGGCGATGCTTCCGCCCAGTTCGAGGTCACCGGGCCCGACATCTGGCTTGACCCGCGCCGCGCACTGGCGCTGTCCATGGCGCTGCATGAGCTGTGCACCAACGCGATGAAATATGGCGCGCTTTCCGTGCGCGAAGGGCGCGTGCGCATCCAGTGGGCGCAACACGTCTCCGGCGACCAGGCCACCTTCCAGCTGACCTGGCGCGAGCGCGGTGGCCCTGCCGTCACCGCACCCAGCAGGCGCGGTTTCGGTTCGCGGCTGGTCGAACGCGGCCTGCGGCATGACCTGGGCGGCGACGTGCAGCTGGAATTCGCACCCGAAGGCGTGGCCTGCCACATCAAGGCCCCCCTTCCCCTGCCATCCGCCTGAGGCCCACATGTCACCCCGAGTGCTGATCGTTGAAGACGAATCGATGTTGCTGATGCTGCTGGAGGACCTGTTGCCCGAGATGGGCTACCAGGTCGCGGGCGCGGCCGGCACGGTGAAGGATGCGCTGTCGGCCCTGGAGCGGCTGGAGATCGATGTCGCCGTGGTCGACGTGAACCTGGGCGGCACCGAGTCCTTCCCGGTGGCCGACGCCCTGGCCGAACGCGGCATCCCCTTCCTCTTCACCACCGGCTACGGAGCGCGGGGCCTGCCCGCGCACTACGCGGGCACCGGCGTGCTGCAGAAGCCCTTCCGCAAGCAGGATCTCGAAACCGCGTTGCTGAAGCTCGGCGTGCGATGACCGTGTCGCGACGCTAGAGCAGCTTCGCCATGCAGACGGCCGAGGCCGGGCAGAGCGTGCGGAACTCCGCCGCCTGCTGCATCGCCGCCGGCGCCGCATCGCGTCGGATCAGCGCGTAGCCGTTGCCTTCGAAGAAGGTCTGCGCGGTCTGCGTCAGCAGGACCAGTTCGGTCACTCCCTGGCTGCGCGCATGGTCTTCAAGCTGCGCCACCAGACGGCGACCCGTACCCTGCCCCCTCCGCGCCGGAACGACCGCGAGCGAGCGCAGCAGGCCGGCCGGACCGAAGCGCTGCAGGCCGATGACGCCGGTGATCGCGGCCTCGTGCTCCTCGACCAGGAAGAAAACCTCGGCATCGGCCAGGTCCTCGGTGGGGAGCGCATCCTGCTGGAGCAGCATGACGATGCCTGGCAGGTCGTGATCCGTGGCGGCACGCAGTAGCGTCATTGTTCTTCCATCCGGGATGAGGGATCGGCGTCCAACAGCCATGCGGCGAGCGCCGTCGCCACCAGCGCACCGGCCAACTGGGCGATCACGAATCCTGCCATGTCCTCGGGGCGAATGCCGGAAAACGTCTGCGTCAACGACCGCGCCAGCGTCACCGCCGGGTTGGCGAAGGACGTGCTGGCGGTGAACCAGTACGCGGCGAAGATATAGCTGGCCACCAGCGCGGGCACCGCCTGCTGGCGGTAGCGCACGCCCAGCAGGATGGTCATCAGCAGCCCGCAGGTGGCCACGCCCTCGCTGAGCCACTGCGCGGCACCGGTACGCACCTGGGTGCCAGGCTGCAGCAGCGGCAGCTCGAACATGGTGTGCGCCAGCAGCACGCCCGCCACGGCGCCCAGGCATTGCACCAGCAGGTAGGCAAGCGCCGTCGTGGTCGGCAGTTCGCCGCGCAGGCGCATCACCAGCGTCACCACGGGATTGAAGTGCGCACCCGACACCGGGCCCAATGTCGTGATCAGCACGTAGAGCGCGCCCGCCGTGGCCGCGGCGTTGGCGAGCAGCGCGATGGCCGCGTTTCCCTGGCTGAGGGTCTGCCCCATGATGCCGGAGCCCACCACGGTGGCGAGCAGCACGGCGGTACCGACGAACTCGGCCAGCAGGCGCCGACGCATCACAGCGAATCCAGCAGCGCCTTCACCCGCGTGGATATCTCGTCGCGTACCGCGCGATAGCCGGCGTCATCCATGTCGCGCGGGTCCGGCAGGCCCCAGTCCTCGCGGCGGCGTGCGGGAATCCACGGGCAGTCATCCCCGCAGCCCATGGTGATCACCGCATCGAACTCGCCTTCCACGTCGTCCAGCGACTTCGACGCGTGCGTGGTCAGGTCGTAATCCAGCTCACCCATGAAGCGCACGGCCTTCGGGTTGATGCGGCCGGAAGGACGCGAGCCGGCGCTGAAGGCTTCCACGCCGTCGCCCCCGTGGAGGCGTGCGAAGGCTTCCGCCATCTGGCTGCGGTTGGAGTTTTCGATGCAGACGAAAAGGACGCGTTTCGGGGTCATGTTGATCGCACGTGGAGGAAGGGAGAAGAAAGGAGGCCGAGGTCAGGCCTTGCCGAAGGCGCGCAGCTTTTCCTCGCGCGCCATCGCATCGAGTTTTTCCAGGGGCAGCGCCAGCAGCAGTTCGATGCGGCGGCGGAGCGTGACCCAGGCATCCATGAAGGCGGACATGTCATCGGGCGACTTCGCCGGGTCGGGCACGCCCCAGTGAGCAAGCACGGGTTGCCCCGGCCACACGGGGCAGGCTTCGCCAGCGGCCTTGTCGCACACGGTGATGACGAAATCGAGGTCGGCGGCACCCGACGCGGCGAACTCGTCCCAGTTCTTGCTCCGCAGCGGCGCGGTGTACCCGAGTTCGCGGATCAGTCGTGCCGCCAGCGGCTGCACGTCACCGGTGGGCGTGCTGCCCGCGCTGAAGGCCTGGAACCGGCCCTTGCCCAGGACGTTGAGCAACGCCTCCGCCATCTGGCTGCGCGCGGAATTGCCTGTGCAGAGGAAAAGAACGCGATAGGTCATGACAGAGGTTCACCAGGGGAAAGGGAGTTCAGCAGGCGCAGGCGTCGCTCGCCGGTGCGCACTCGGCGACGGTCGCGCCCGCGCAGCAGTTGTGGGTCAGGTAGTCGACCAGGCCATTCATCGCCGCGAAGTTGGCGCGGTAGCACACGTGGCGGCCCTGGCTTTCGCTCTCCACCAGGCCGGCCAGCAGCAGCTCCTTCAGGTGGAAGGACAGCGTGGCCCCCGGCACGCCCAGCGCCTGGCCGATGTCGCCAGCCATCCTGCCCGCCGGGCCCGCTTCCACCAGCAGACGGTAGGCGGCCAACCGGGTCGCATGGCCCAGTGCGGTGAGTGCGGTGATTGCCTGATTCGTTTCCATGATTCTAGAATAATGGAATGAATGACCTCCGACAATCCCCTGCCGATCCCCTTCCCCACCTCGACCAGGCCCTGCTTCCGGGCCCCCAGCACGACGGGCCCGAGTCCGATGCGCTGGGTCACCCGCCCCGCATCCTGCTGCTGTACGGCTCGCTGCGGCCCACCTCCTTCAGCCGCAAGCTGGCGCTGGAAGCCGAACGCATCCTCCGCCACCTGGGCGCGGAGACGCGCGTCTTCGACCCGCACGACCTGCCCATGCTCGACAGCGTCGGCAAGGACCACCCCAAGGTCCAGCAGCTGCGTGCCTGGTCGCAATGGTCAGAGGGCCAGGTATGGGTGTCGCCCGAGCGCCACGGCACCGTGACCGGCGTGTTCAAGAACCAGATCGACTGGCTGCCGCTGGAAGACGGCAGCGTGCGCCCCACGCAGGGCAGGACGCTGGCGGTGATGCAGGTCTGCGGCGGCTCGCAGTCCTTCAACGTGGTCAACACGCTGCGGGTGCTGGGGCGCTGGATGCGCATGGTCACCATCCCCAACCAGTCGTCCGTGGCCAAGGCCTGGCAGGAGTTCGACGACAACGGCCGCATGAAGCCCTCGCCCTACTACGACCGCGTCGTCGACGTCATGGAAGAGCTGGTGAAGTTCACCCGGCTGGTGCGCGGGCGCAGCGACTACCTGGTGGACCGCTACAGCGAACGCAAGGGCGCCCTCGCCACCCGCGCGCTGGCCGAGGCCGCGCAGGTGGTCGAAACCGGCACCTGACGCGGCTAGGCGCCCGCCATCAGGCTCACGCCAGCGTCGGCAACCGCGGCAGCAGCTTGTCCAGCGTGATCGGATAGTCGCGCACGCGGATGCCGGTGGCGTTGTGGATGGCATTGGCGATCGCCGCGCTGACGCCGCACAGGCCCAGCTCGCCCACGCCCTTGGCCTTCATCGGCGAGGACTTGTCGTCGGTTTCGTCCAGGAAGACCACCTCCTGGTGCGGCACGTCGGCATGCACCGCCACTTCGTACCCGGCCAGGTCGTGGTTGACGAAGAAGCCCAGCCGCTTGTCCACCGCCAGTTCCTCCGACAAAGCGCCGCCGATGCCCATCGTCATCGCCCCGATCACCTGGCTGCGCGCCTGCTTGGGGTTGAGGATGCGGCCCGCGGCGCACACCGCCAGCATGCGGCGGATGCGCGACTCGCCGGTGGCGATGTCCACGCCCACTTCGACGAAGTGCGCGGCGAACGTGGACTGCTGGTATTTCTTGGTCAGGTCGCCGAACTCGATGGTGTCTTCCACCACCAGTTCGCCGTCGCGCGCCGCCTCGGCCAGCGATGCGGTGCGTCCGCCCCCACGGACCTTGCCGTCCACGAACTCAGCCTGCGCCGCGTCCAGCCCAAGCTTCTCCGCGACGGTCTGCCGCAGTTTCATGCAGGCGGCGTAGACGCCCGCGGTGGCGCTGTTCGCACCCCACTGGCCGCCGGAACCGGCCGAGACCGGGAAATCCGAATCGCCCAGCCGCACCACCACCTTCTCCAGCGGCACGCCCATCACCTCGGCGGCGGTCTGCGCGATGATCGTGTAGCTGCCGGTGCCGATGTCGGTCATGTCGGTTTCCACCGTGACCTTGCCGTCGCCATCCAGCCGCACGCGCGCGGCTGACTTCATCACCAGGTTGTTGCGGAAGCCTGCCGCCACGCCCATGCCGACCAGCCAGCGACCGTCGCGCACGCGGCCTGGCGAGGTGCTGCGCTTGTTCCAGCCGAACCGCTCGGCACCGGTCTGCAGGCACTGCACCAGCTGTCGCTGCGAGAACGCGCGCTCCGGCTTTTCCGGGTCCACCTGGGTGTCGTTGAGCACGCGGAACGCCACCGGGTCCATGCCCAGCTTCTCCGCCATCTCGTCCATCGCGATTTCCAGCGCCATCAGCCCGGGCGCCTCGCCCGGCGCGCGCATCGCATTGCCTTCCGGCAGGTCGAGCGTGGCCAGCCGCGCCTGCAGCTGTCGGTTGGCGCCGGCATACAGCAGGCGCGTCTGCTGGATCGCATTCTCGATGCCGCCGCCGGTCAGGTCGCCCGACCAGCTCTGGTGGCCGATGGCGGTCAGCTTGCCGTCGGCGGTGGCGCCCAGCCGGATGCGCTGGATGGTGGCGGGACGGTGCGTGGTGTTGTTGGCGATCAGCGGGCGCGGCAGCGCGACCTTCACCGGCCTGCCGGCCGCGCGCGCGCCCAGCGCCGCCAGCACCGCATCGGCGCGCACGAACAGCTTGCCGCCGAAACCGCCCCCGATGTACGGCGACACCAGGCGCACGTTCTCCTTCGGGATGCCCAGCGTTCTGGCCACGTCGCCGCGGCCCCACGCGATCATCTGGTTGGACGTCCACACGGTGAGCTTCTCGCCTTCCCAGGCGGCGATGGAGGCATGCGGTTCCATCATCGCGTGCGACTGGTCGGGCGTGGTGTAGGTGGCATCCAGTTGCACGGGGGCCGCCGCGAAGGCGCCTTCGAAATCGCCCACTGAAATATCCGGCTGGTCGCGCTCGGACACCACCGCGCTGTCTTTCGCAGCGGCCAGGTCGAACGCGCCGCGCGTGCGGTCGTACTGGATGCGCACCAGTCCGGCGGCGGCACGCGCCTGCTCGAAGGTTTCCGCCACGACCAGCGCCACCGCCTGGTGGTAATGCTGGATCTCGGGGCCGCCCAGCAGCTTGGCGGTGTTGAAGTTGCCCTTGGCCAGCGTGCCGGCGTTGGCGGCGGTGACGATGGCCAGCACGCCAGGCGCCTTGCGCGCCGCGTCCAGGTCCATCGAGGCGATGCGGCCCTTGGCGATTCCGGCGCCGATCACGTGGCCGTAGGCGGCGTTCGGCGCGACGGCATGCTGCTCGTAGGCATAGGGCGCGGTGCCGGTGGTTTTCAGCGGCCCGTCGATGCGGTCCAGCGGCTTGCCGACCACCTTCAGCTGGTCGACGGGATTGGTGGTGGCGGGGGTATCGAATTTCATGGCGTCACTCCTTCGCCTCGGCCAGTACCGAGGCCAGCGTGCGCTCGGCCAACAGCAGCTTGAATGCGTTGTGCTCGGTGGGCCTGGCGCCGGCGAACAGGCGGTCGGTCACCGCCTTGGCGCCGTTCGGCAGCTCCGCCTCGGCCGCTTCGTCTCGCCACGGGGTGTAGGCCACGCCACCGACGGCCACGCGGCCACTGCCGTCGCGCTGCACCACCGCCGCCACCGACACCAGCGCGAACGCATACGACGCGCGGTCACGCACCTTGCGGTAGACCTGGGTGCCGCCCAACGGCTTGGGCAGGGTCACCGAGGTGATCAGTTCGCCCTTCGCCAGCACCGTGTCCAGGTGGGGCGTGGCGCCGGGGGCGCGATAGAAGCCGGACAGCGGCACGCTGCGTTCGGTGCCATCGGGCTGCACCGTCTGCACGGTGGCATCCAGCGCGCGCAGCGCTACCGCCATGTCGCCCGGATAGGTGGCGATGCACGCATCGCTGCCGCCGATCACCGCCAGTTGCCGGCTGACGCCTTCCAATGCGCCGCAGCCACTGCCGGGCAGGCGCTTGTTGCAGGGCTGGTGCGTGTCGTAGAAGTACGGGCAGCGCGTGCGCTGCAGCAGGTTGCCGGCGGTGGTGGCCTTGTTGCGCAGCTGCCCCGACGCGCCCGCGAGCAGCGCGCGCGACAGCACGCCGTAGTCGCGGCGCACGCGCGCATGGCTGGCCAGGTCGGTGTTGCGGACCAGCGCGCCGATCTTCAGCCCGCCCTCGGGCGTGGGCTCGATCCGGTCGAGCTGCAACGGATTGACGTCGACCAGATGGGTGGGCGTTTCCACTTCCAGCTTCATCAGGTCGAGCAGGTTGGTGCCGCCGGCGATGAAGCGCGCGCCGGGCTTGGCGGCGACCGCCGCCGCCGCGGCCGCGGGCGAGGTGGCGCGTTCGTAGGTGAAGGCCTTCATGCGCGGCTCCCGGCGACATCGGTGATCGCATCGATGATGTTGGAGTACGCGCCGCAGCGGCAGAGGTTGCCACTCATGCGCTCGCGGATTTCCTCCGCCGTGACCCTGGGCCGGGCCGTCAGCGCGCCGCTGACCAGGCTGGGCACGCCGTCCTTGATCTCCTCCAGCACCGCCACCGCCGAGCAGATCTGTCCGGGCGTGCAGTAGCCGCACTGGTAGCCGTCGTGCTTGATGAAAGCGGCCTGCATGGGATGCAGCTTGTCGGGCGTACCGAGGCCTTCGATGGTGGTGATGTGGTCGCCGTCGTGCATCACCGCCAGGGTCAGGCAGGCGTTGATGCGCCGGCCGTTGACCATCACCGTGCAGGCACCGCACTGGCCGTGGTCGCAGCCCTTCTTGGTGCCGGTCAGGTGCAGGTGCTCGCGCAGGGCGTCGAGCAGGCTGGCGCGGGTATCCAGTTCCAGCGTCTCGGTCTTGCCGTTCACTTCGAACGCGACCTTCGACATCACCGGGGGCTGCGCGGGCGCGGTACCGCCCTGGGCGAGTGCGACGGCGGGAACGGCGGCGACAGTGGCCGAGGTGGCCCCGGCCTTGAGCAGTTCCCGCCGGGTGAGGGTGAGGTTCCGCAGGTCATCCACGGGCTGTTTCCTGTTCTGGCTGGCGAGGGGGCTGGCACGACGGCCGCAGCGTAAGACAGGGAACGTAGGCCCGATGTGAGCGTGCCCCCTGCCCCTTCCGTTTTAGCAGGGCCGGCGCCATGCGCCGCCTCGCTCCGGCGCGCGGATCGCACGGCTGGTCGCAGGGGCGGCCCCGGCGCCCCGTCGATGGGCGTTCTTGCACCGTCGACGAGGCCCTCGCCGCCCTCCGCAACCCGACCGCCGAGCTCAATGTGAGAGGGATGGCACTCCCATCGCCATCGATGGCACGCCGAAAGCCATCCCATCGCGCTCCGATTCCCAGCCGCCGGGCTCAACGTGAGAGAGATGGCTTTCCGGAAGCCATCGATGGCATTCCGGGTGTCATCCCATGGCACGCCGAACCCCATCTGCCGGGCTCAATGTGCGAGTGATGGAGCTCCGATGGCGATCGATGGCATTCGGAAAGCCATCCCATGACACTCCGAACCCCCTCTGCAAGACTCAACGTGAGAAAGATGGCGCTCCGATAGCCATCAATGGCGTTCGGAGCGCCATCTCCCCTCGGCGTGCGGTTGCCTGCCGGCGGTGGACGGGTGGCTCAGCCGTTGCCTTTCGCGCGGGCGAACGCCGCCGCCAAGGCGTTGTCGGCCGGCGGCGCGGCGGGCTTGTTCGGCTTGTTGAAGCCGCCCTGCCCGCGCCCACCGTCACGCCCACCGTCGCGGCGCGGGCCCTGCGGCGAGCGTGGCGCGGCGTGGCGTTCCTCGCGCGGCGCCTGCGGGGCGGGCGTGTCGTCCAGGCGGCGCGTCAACGCGATGCGCTTGCGCGGGATGTCCACCTCCAGCACGCGCACCTTGACGATGTCGCCGGCCTTCACCACCTCGCGCGGGTCCTTCACGTAACGGTCGGCCAGCGCGGAGATGTGGATCAGGCCGTCCTGGTGCACGCCGATGTCGACGAATGCGCCGAACGCGGCCACGTTGCTGACCACGCCTTCCAGGATCATGCCGACCTTCAGGTCCTTCAGGTCCTCCACGCCATCGGCAAAGCGTGCGGCCTTGAACTCCGGGCGCGGATCGCGGCCGGGCTTCTCCAGTTCCTTCAGGATGTCGCGGATGGTCGGCACGCCGAACTTCTCGTCGGTGTACTGCTCGGCCTTCACGCTGCGCAGGAAGGCGGTGTCGCCGACGATCTGCTTCACCTGCCGGCCGCTGCCGGCCAGGATGCGTTCCACCACTGGATACGCTTCCGGGTGCACCGACGAAGCATCCAGCGGCTCGTCGCCGTCGGCGATGCGCAGGAAGCCGGCGCACTGCTCGAAGGTCTTCTCGCCCAGCCGCGGCACGCCCAGCAGCGCCTTGCGCGTGCGGAAGGCACCGTGTTCGTCGCGGAAGCGCACGATGTTCTCGGCCACGCTGGACGACAGACCGGACACGCGCGTAAGCAGCGCGGCCGAGGCGGTGTTGACGTCGACGCCAACGGCGTTCACGCAGTCCTCCACGCGCGCATCCAGCGCACGCGCCAGGCGGAACTGGTCCACGTCGTGCTGGTATTGGCCCACGCCGATCGCCTTGGGTTCGATCTTCACCAGTTCGGCCAGCGGATCCTGCAGGCGGCGCGCGATGGAGACCGCGCCGCGGATGCTGACGTCGAGGTCGGGGAATTCCTTCGATGCGAATTCGGAAGCGGAGTAGACCGAAGCGCCGGCTTCGCTGACGACGATCTTCTCCATCTTCAGCTCGGGCGCGAGCTTGATCAGCTCGCCGGCCAGCTTGTCGGTCTCGCGCGATGCGGTGCCATTGCCGATGGCGATCAGGTCCACCTGGTGCTTCGCGCACAAGGCACGCAGTACATGCAGCGACGGATCCCACTGGCGCTTGGGCTCATGCGGGTAGATGGTGGCGTGGTCGACCAGCTTGCCGGTGCGATCCACCACCGCGACCTTCACCCCGGTGCGCAGGCCAGGGTCCAGCCCGAGCACGGCCTTCGGCCCGGCGGGCGCGGCCAGCAGCAGGTCCTTGAGGTTGTCGCCGAACACGGCGATGGCCTCGGCTTCGGCCTTTTCGCGCGCCTGGTTGAACAGGTCCAGCAGCAGGTGCATGTGCAGCTTGGCGCGCCAGGTCAGGCGGCAGGCATCCAGCAGCCACTTGTCGGCGGCGCGGCCCTGCGCGGACACGCCGGCGTGCACGGCCACGCGGCCTTCGGCCTGCAGGTGGCCGGCCTCGGCCTCCATGCCCGGGTCGAGATCGAGCAGCAGGATCTCTTCGCGGCGCGCGCGGAACAGCGCGAGCAGGCGGTGCGACGGAATCTTCGCCAGCGATTCGGCGTGGTCGAAGTAGTCGCGGTACTTCGCGCCTTCGTTCTCCTTGCCGTCGGCGACCCGGGCGCGGATGACGCCGACTTCGGTCATCCATTCGCGCAGTTCGCCGACCAGCGCGGCGTTCTCGCCCCAGCGCTCCATCAGGATGGCGCGGGCACCTTCCAGCGCGGCCTTGGCATCGGCCACGCCCTTGTCGGCGTCGATGTAGGCGGCGGCCGCCGTCTCGGGCACCTGGGTGGGATCGGCCAGCAGGCTGTCGGCCAGCGGCTCCAGGCCGGCTTCACGCGCGATCTGCGCGCGCGTGCGGCGCTTGGGCTTGTACGGCAGGTAGAGGTCTTCCAGGCGGGCCTTGCTGTCGGCCGCTTCGATGTCGGCGCGCAGTTCGTCGGTCAGCTTGCCCTGTTCGTCGATGCTGGCCAGCACCGCGGCGCGGCGGTCTTCCAGTTCGCGCAGGTAGGTCAGGCGCACTTCCAGGTTGCGCAGCTGGGTGTCGTCCAGCCCGCCGGTGACTTCCTTGCGGTAGCGGGCGATGAAGGGAACCGTGGCGCCTTCGTCCAGCAGCGCGATGGCGGCCTTGGCCTGGGCGGGTTGCGCGCCGATCTCGGCGGCGATGGTGGTGGCGATGTGCAGCGCGAGCTTGGGATTACGGTCTTGCATTGCGTCCAGTCAGGCAGACCCGGCAGACCGGGTGGGACGCCGATTGTGGCAACCCGCGGCCGGCGTGGGAACGGGTTGACAGCCGCGCCGGTTCCCCTTCCGCCGCCGCAACGAAAACGGGCCGCTTGCGCGGCCCGTCGGGTGTTGCGTGGCGATGGCTTACGAGCGCAGCGGCAGCACGCGGATCTCGACGCGACGGTTGAGCGCACGGCCCGCGTCGGTGTCGTTGCTGGCGACCGGGTAACGCTTGCCCATGCCGACGATCTCGAAGCGCTCGCGCTGCAGGCCCTGGCCGATCAGGTAGTTGCCCACCGACGAGGCGCGCTGTTCGGACAGGCGCTGGTTGACCGCGTCACTGCCGACGCTGTCGGTATGGCCACTGACTTCCACAATGGTCTGGTTGTACTCGCGCAGCGTGGAGGCCACGTTGTTGAGCGCCGGATAGAACTGCGACTTCAGGTCGGCCTTGCCGAAATCGAAGGTCACGCCATCGGGCAGGTTGAGCTTGATGACGTCGCCATCGCGGCTGACGTCGATGCCGGTACCGGCGGTCTGGCGGCGCAGTTCGGCCTCCTGGCGGTCCTGGTAGGCGCCGATGGAGCCGCCGGCGAGGCCGCCGACACCGATGCCGACCAGCGCACGCTGGCGCCGCTCGGTGGCGTCGCCACCGCTCAGCAGGCCCGCCACCGCGCCGATGCCGGCGCCGATCAGCGCACCGGTGCGCGTGCGGTTGGGGTCATTGGGGTCGGAGGTCTGGCCGGTGTAGCTGGCACAGCCGCCCAGCAGGGTCACGGTCAGCGCGGCCAGCGCGCCTGTCTTCAAGATCGTCTTCATGCATCCTCCTTGGTGGTCACAGCCCGATACGTTCGGGTTTGTTAAAGCCTAACCACCGAAATGTTCATAACCTGCGAGTTGCGCCCCGTTCATTCAGGCGCTGTCCGGTATCAGCGCCGTCGCGGAGGACGAATCCAGTGCGTGGTCCCAGTTGCCCATCAGGGCCAGGTAGAGGAGTTTTTCGAACTCGGGACCGAAGCGGCGGATCACCGCGTCGGGGTCGGGAATGAGCTTTGCGTCGGCAATCAGGCCGAAATGCACCCGGTTGTTGTAGCTCATGATGGAGATGCCCAGCCCGATGGAACCGGTCTGCGGCACCCAGAACATCATCTCCCGCACCTGGCAGCCACCCATGTACAGCGGCTGCTGCGGTCCCGGCACATTGGTCGCCACGGCGGTGGCCTTGCGGCTGAAAAGCTCCAGCGCGATGCCCTGCAGCGCGGCCGGCGCCATGCCCAGCGCGGCCAGCAGGCCGAAGGCGACGATGGCCTGGCGGGAATTCTTGAGGTTGTTCATGCACTCGGCGACGCGTTCCAGGCGCCGGACCGGGTTGGCCTCGCCCACCGGCAGGTCCAGGAACACCAGGCCGAAATGGTTACCCAGCTTCTTGGCATGCTCGAGCGGGCGCAGGTTGACCGGCACCGTCGCGCGCAGGGTGACACCCTCCAGCTGTTCGCCACGCTCGATCATGTAGCTGCGCAGCGCGCCGGCCGCGGCGGCCATCAGCACGTCGTTGACCGTGCAGTCGCAGGCGCGGCCGACGGCCTTCACTTCATCCAGGTCGAGCGGCTCGGCCCAGGCGACCCGCTTGCTGACGCCCAGCCTGCCGCGCAGCATCGTCGGCGGATCGTCGGACAGCGCCAGCGCGTGCATCAGCTCGCGACCGATCTCGCCGCCCTCCTTCGCCAGCACCGTGGCCAGCGTGGGGTCGCGGTACATCTCCATGCCCTTGCCCAGCACCTTGCCACCCAGCTGCATGTAGCGGTCGATGGCGCCGACGCGGCGCACGACCTCGACGCCGTCCTTCTTCAGCCAGGCGGCGCGCAGTTCGCTGGACTTCTCGGGCTTGCGGGTGGTGTCGGTCAGCGACAGCAGCACCTGCACCAGCGCGATGCCGTCGGCGTAGCTGTGGTGGATGCGCGCCACCAGCGCCGACCCCGTGCCGTATTTCTCCACCAAGTGGAACTGCCACAGCGGCTTGGTCTTGTCCAAGGGCGTGGAGGCCATCTGGCTGGTGAAGCGTTCTAGCGCCTTCTTCTCCGAGCGCGGATCGTGGCGGCCCGGCAGCGCGGAAAGGCGCACATGCCAGTCCAGGTCGAAGTCGGCATCGGTGACCCACGAGGCGCCGGCCGGCGTGTCGACCGCCTTCTGCAGGAAGCGCGGATAGGCGAGGAAGCGCTTGCGGATGACCTGCTTGAGCTTTTCCAGCGTCATCGGCTCGTCGAACATCAGCACGCCGGTGATCATCATCGGGTTGGTGGGGCGGCACATCCGCAACCAGGCGGTATCCACCCGCGACATCGCTTCACGGCGCGGCTTTCCAGGCGCTCTCTTCGTTGCCATGCTGCCCTCCCTCTCCTGCGCCGAGTGAAGCACGCGCCTGCGAAGGGCGTCAACGCGGCGGACCGTGAGCCGAGGTCAGTCGCCGCGGGTCTTGCGGTAGGCCTCCAGCGCCGCGTCGCGGCCGGCGGCCAGGTCCACGATGGGCATGCGCGGGTAGTCGGGCGCGACGCGCGCCAGCACCGCCGGCTGCTGCCACGGTGCGAACCGCAGCGGCAACGGCAGCGCCGCCAGTTCCGGCACCCAGCGCGCGATGTAACGCCCGTCCGGGTCGAACTTCTGCGCCTGCGTCACCGGATTGAACACGCGGAAGTACGGTGCGGCGTCCGCGCCCGTGCCCGCGGTCCACTGCCAGCCCAGCGTGTTGCTGGCCAGGTCGGCATCCACCAGCGTGTCCCAGAACCAGCGCGCGCCATGCAGCCAGTGGAAACGCAGGTGCTTGGTCAGGTAGCTGGCCACGATCATGCGTACGCGGTTGTGCATGTAGCCGGTGGTCCACAGCTCGCGCAGGCCGGCATCGACGATGGGCACGCCGGTGCGCCCGCGCTGCCAGGCATCCAGCAGCGCCGGCTGCGGGTTCGCCCACTCGAAGTGCTCGAAGCGCGGATTGAGGTTGCGGGTGGTGGTGTGCGGGAAGTGATGCAGCAGGTGATAGCCGAACTCGCGCCATCCCAGCTCGCGGATGTAGCCGTCCATGTCGGCACTGTTGGCGGCGGTGCGTACCTTTTCCAGCTCGTCGATGATGCGCCACGGCGCGATCTCGCCGAAGTGCAGGTGCGGCGACAGGCGCGACGTGCCGACGCGGTCGGTGCGGTCGCGGTCGCTGCGGTAGCCGCGCAAGGCGCCGTCGATGAAGATGTCCAGGGCTTCGCGCGCGCCGGCGGCGCCAGGCTGCCAGGCCTCCCAGAAGCCCGCATCCCAGCCCAGCCGCGGGCGCAGGCCCAGCGCATCCAGCGATTCGCTCGCCAGGGCGCCATCGACGCAAGGCAGTTTCCCCGGTGCATCCCAGGGCGCGGGCACGCGCCACTGCGCCAGCGCGGAGCGCCAGAACGGCGTGAACACCTTGTACGGCGTGTCCTGCTGGGTGGCCAGGTCCCACGGTTCGAACAGCAGCACGCCGTTGAAGCTTTCCACCTGCAGGCCGGCTTCGCGCAGCTGCTTCTTCAGGGCGGCATCGCGCGGCTGGGTGGTGGGTTCGTACTTGCGGTTCCAGAACACGGCCTCGGCGCCGGTCTCCTCCACCAGCGCCTGCAGTGCGGCTGCGGTGGGTCCGTGACGCAGCACCAGGCGCGAACCGCGGCCGCGCAGATCGCTGTCGAGCGCCTGCAGCGAGCGATGCAGCCAGGCGTTGGAAGCGCCGCCGGGCGCCCAGTCGCCCTCTTCCCGGGGGCTGTGCACGTACACCGGTACCGGCGTGAAGCCGTCATCGAGCGCGGCACGGAGCGCGGGGTTGTCGTCCAGGCGCAGATCGTGGCGGAACCAGACAAGGGCGTGCGGCATGGAAGGACCCGGGAAGCGACGACCCAAGCGTTACGCGGCCGGCGTGCCGATGGATGCAGCGTGCCCGCCGCTGTATTCGCGCGGGATGCGCTCGTTGAGCCCGGTGAGGATCTCGTAGGGAATGGTGCCGGCGGCCTGCGCGACCGCTTCGCAGGGAATGGCCGCCTCGCCCTGGCGACCGATCAGCACCACTTCGTCGCCGTTATAGGCCGTGCCATGCGGCCCCACGTCCACCATGAACTGGTCCATGCACACGCGCCCGATGATCGGATGGCGGCCGCCGCGCACCAGCACTTCGCCGCGCGAGGACAGCGAACGCGGATAGCCATCGCCGTAGCCGATGGGCAGCGTGATGACGCGCGTGTCCTGCGCCGCCGTCCAGGTGGCGCCGTAGCTGACCGTGCGGCCTGCCTGCACCACCTTGAAGTACACCACCTTGGAGACCAGCGACAATGCAGGCTGCAGCGCGACGTTGGCCCGCGATGCCGGATCGGGCAGCACGCCGTAGAGCGCGATGCCGGGACGCACCATGTCCAGGCAGGTCTCGGGGAAATGCAGGACGCCGCCCGAGTTGGCCAGGTGGCGAAGCGGCATCGGCGCGCCCAGCCGGTCGAAATGCTCGCATGCGGCCAGGAAGCGCTGGAGTTGCTCGCGCGTCATCGGCGACGCCGGGTCATCGGCGCAGGCCAGGTGCGAATAGACGCCCTTCACGATGCACCAGGGCGATGCCACGGCCGCCGCGATGAAGGCGGCGGACTTCTCGCTGTGCACGCCGATGCGCTCCATGCCGGTGTCCAGCTTCAGGTGGATCACCGCCTTGCGGCCGATGGATTCCGCCGCGTGCTCGACCTGCTTGAGCTTGTCGATCGAGGAGACCGTGACCTCCAAGCCATGGGCCAGGAACTGCGTCACCTGCGGCGCATGGATCCCGCCCAGCACCAGGATCGGCACCGTGATGCCGGCGCGCCGCAGGGCGATGCCTTCTTCGACGAACGCCACGCCAAGCTGGGCGATGCCCTGCGCCTGCAGGTGCAGCGCCACCGGCACCAGCCCGTGGCCGTAGGCATTGGCTTTCACGATGCCCATCACCGGCACGCCGGCATGACGCTGCAGCGCTTGCAGATTGTGGCTCAACGCATCAAGGTCGATACGGATGCGCGTGGGGCGGTCGTTTGCCTCCGCACGGTAAGCGCGCGAAAGTTCGGGGTCGGAAGGCGTCGTCGTCGGGGACATGCGGCGATTGTAGCGGCCCGCCTGTGCGGCGCCAGCGATGACCTTCCCGGTGACTACTCGAAACTGCCCACCGAGTCGTGGGCCAGGTTGTCGAAGCGGGTGTACTCACCGAAGAACTTGAGCTTGCACGAGCCGGTCGGGCCGGAGCGCTGCTTGCCGATGATGATCTCCGCCAGTCCTTTGTCGGGCGACGTTTCCTTGTTGTAGTAGTCGTCGCGGTAGATGAAGACGATCATGTCGGCGTCCTGCTCGATGGCGCCGGATTCGCGAAGGTCGGCCATCACGGGGCGCTTGTCGGTACGGGTTTCCAGCGAGCGGTTGAGCTGGGACAGCGCGATCACCGGCACGTTGAGTTCCTTCGCCAGGCCCTTGAGCGAGCGCGAGATCTCGGAGATTTCCGTGGCGCGGTTCTCGCTGTTGCCCGGTACCGACATCAGCTGCAGGTAGTCGATGACGATCAGGCCCAGGTCGTGCTCGCGCTTCAGGCGCCGCGCCTTGGAGCGCAGCACTTCAGGCGACAGGCCGGGGGTGTCGTCGATGAAGATCTTGGTTTCCTTCAGCATGCGGATGGCGCCGGTTACGCGGCTCCAGTCCTCGTCCTCCAGCTGGCCGGTGCGCAGGCGGGTGGCGTTGACACGTCCGTTGGACGAGATAAGGCGCAGTGCCAGCTGCGCGGCCGACATTTCCATCGAGAACACCGCGACGGCCTTCTTCGACTTGATGGCGGCGTACTCGGCCATGTTCAGCGCGAAGGTGGTCTTGCCCATGGCCGGACGCGCGGCCAGGATGATCAGGTCGGTGGGCTGCAGGCCCGCGGTCATCTCGTCGAACTCGGTATAGCCGGTGGGCAGGCCGGTGACGTTGCCGCCGTTCTCGAAGCGCGACTGCAGCACTTCGAAAGCGTCCTTCAACGCGGAATTCATCGCCACGAAATCGGTGCGCCCTCGGGCGCCGGCTTCGGCGATGGCGAACACCTTCTGTTCCGCCACGGCCAGCAGTTCGTCGCTTTCCTTGCCCTCGGGCAGGAACGCATCGTTGACGATCTCGGTGCCGACTTCGATCAGCTGCCGCATCACCGCCTTGTCGCGCACGATCTCCGCATACGCGGTGATGTTGGCCGCCGACGGCGTGGTGCTGGCCAGTTCGATCAGGTAGGCGCCGCCGGCCACCAGTTCCATGTGGCCCTGCGATTCGAACCACTCGCCCAGCGTCACTGCGTCATACGGCCGGTTGCGCTCGGCCAGTTCGGTGATGGCGCGGTAGATCAGCTGGTGGTCGCGCCGGTAGAAGTCGTTCTGCGTCAGCCGGTCGTTGATGCGGTCGTAGGCTTCCGGCGCCAGCATCAGCCCGCCCAGCACCGCCTGCTCGGCTTCGATGGAGTGCGGTGGCACGCGCAGTTGTTCGATGCGGGCGTCGTGGGGGTCGGAACGGAAACCGGAACGGGCGGGCATGGGCGTGGAAGATGTCCTGTAGAGCGGACGCGGCAGGGGCGCGGCGTGGGTGGAGCTGACAGACGATGGTAGTCGGCCGGGGGTGAGGACCGTTGCAGATAACCTTGTGGATAACCGGTGGGCATCTCACCTGCCGAGACGCACCCTACCCTTCGTCGGAACATGCGTTCGCACAAAACAGAACGGGCGCCTTGCGGCGCCCGTCCGGATGAAGCCTGGTCCGGTGAGGGATCAGGCTTCGGCGACCACGATCACCTTGACGGTGGTCTGCACGTCGGCATGCAGCTTCACGACGATGTCGTACTCGCCGATGTTGCGCAGTGCGCCTTCGCCCATGATGACTTCGCTCTTTTCCAGCGGCAGGCCGGCAGCGGTGAAGGCATCGGCGATGTCGCGCGGGCCGACCGAGCCGAACAGCTTGCCTTCGGTCGCGGCATTGGCCGAGATGGTGACGCTGGCGCCTTCCAGCTTGGCGGCGCGGCCTTCGGCGCCGTCATGCAGGGCCTTGGCCTTGGCTTCGTAGTCGGCGCGCTTGGCTTCGAACTCGGCGACGTTGGCGGCGGTGGCCGGCACGGCCTTGCCCTGCGGCACCAGGTAGTTGCGGCCGTAGCCCGGCTTGACGTTGACCTTGTCACCCAGGATGCCCAGGTTGGTCACTTTCTGCAGGAGAATCAGTTCCATGGTGTTGCTCCGTATTCGTTAGCAGGACTGGCCTGCAGCGATTGGCTGTCCGAATGACAGTTGAGGGTGTGGGGAGGCTCCCCTCGCGGGGAGCTCCGCATTACACGTCGTGGTTGTCCGTGTACGGGATCAGCGCCAGGAAACGGGCGCGCTTGACCGCGGCGGACAGCTGGCGCTGGTAGCGCGACTTGGTGCCGGTGACGCGGCTCGGCACGATCTTGCCGGTCTCGGTCAGGTACTGGCGCAGGGTGTTGAGATCCTTGTAGTCGATCTCTTTCACGCCTTCGGCGGTGAACTTGCAGAACTTGCGGCGGCGGAAGAACTTGGACATGGGGGTGCTCCTCAGGCGGCTTCGGCGGTGTCGGAATCGGTCGAGGCCTCGGGGGCATCGCCTTCTTCGTCATCACGGCGACGGCGCTCGCCACGTTCGGGCTTGTCGCCCTTCTCGTCCTTGTTCTTCATGATCAGGGACTGCTCGGTATCCGGGCCATCGCGCTTGATGACCAGGTTGCGCAGCACCGCATCGTTGAAGCGGAAGCTTTCCACCAGTTCGCTCAGCACGGCTTGGTCGGCTTCGATGTTGAGCAGCACGTAGTGGGCCTTCACCAGGTTCTGGATCGGGTAGGCCAGCTGGCGGCGGCCCCAGTCTTCCAAGCGGTGGATCTTGCCGTTGCCTGCCTCGATCAGCGACTTGTAGCGCTCGATCATGGCCGGCACCTGCTCGCTCTGGTCCGGGTGGACCAGGAACACGACTTCATAGTGACGCATCGTTGTTTACCTTTCGGATGTGGGCCCGGCAGGCGGAATGCGCACCGGGCAGGACAGCCCCCCGACCACTCCGCGCGGGTACCGGCGGGGTGCGGTGGGGCAAGGACCCGCGGCCAGCAGGCCATCGGGAGCCGGAAATTATGTCAGGTCAGTGACTTAGGGGCAAGCCGGGGCGGCTTCGAGCCGCAAACCCGGGCCGGCGCCGGCCCTCCCCGCCCCTCAGGCCGCGTCGGCCGTGGTGGTGAAGCTCTCGCCGCAGCCGCATTCGGCGGCGGCGTTGGGGTTCTTGAACAGGAACGTCTCGCCCAGGCCCTGGCGGGCGAAATCGATCTCGGTGCCATCCACCAGGGCCAGGCTGTCGGCATCCACATAGATGCGCACGCCCTGGAAGTCGAACACCGTATCGCCCTCGCGCTGGTCACGGGCCAGGTCGGCCACGTGGCCCCAGCCCGAGCAGCCGGTGCGGGTCACGCCGAAACGCAGGCCCAGCGCACCCGGGGTCTGTTCGACGAAACGCTGCACGCGTTCCAGCGCAACCGGGGTGAGGGTGATGGCCATGCGGTGCTCCTGCGGGACAACTGGGTTGGAATTATAGCGGGGGCCACGCAGCGTGGGCCGCGCGGCTCTTGTAAACTCCGCGTTCCATTAATGTGTCTGATTACGGAAGGATTCAAGCCATGACGGTGGTAAGCGTCGAACATGCGCTGGCGGGCAGGCTCCCGGCTGGCGGCGAGGTCACGGTACGCGGCTGGGTGCGTACGCGACGCGATTCCAAGGCCGGCCTGTCCTTCGTGAACGTCAGTGATGGTTCCTGCTTCGCTGCCATCCAGGTGGTCGCGCCCAACACGCTGTCCAACTACGAAACCGAGATCAAGCACCTGACCGCCGGCTGTGCCGTGGTCGCCACCGGCACGCTGGTACCGTCGCAGGGCCAGGGCCAGAGCTTCGAGATCCAGGCCAGTGAGGTGGAAGTGGTCGGCTGGGTGGAAGACCCGGAGACCTATCCGATCCAGCCCAAGGCCCACTCGCTGGAGTTCCTGCGGGAAGTAGCCCACCTGCGCCCGCGCACCAATCTGTTCGGTGCGGTGACCCGCATCCGCAACTGCCTGGCCCAGGCCGCGCACCGCTTCTTCCACCAGAACGGCTTCTACTGGATCAGCACGCCCATCGTGACCACCTCCGACGCCGAGGGCGCCGGGCAGATGTTCCGCGTGTCCACGCTGGACCTGGCCAACCTGCCCCGCGGCAAGGATGGCGCGGTGGATTTCTCGCGCGATTTCTTCGGCAAGGAAACCTTCCTGACCGTGTCCGGCCAGCTCAATGCCGAGGCCTATGCGCTGGCACTGAGCAAGGTCTATACCTTTGGGCCGACGTTCCGGGCCGAGAACAGCAACACCACGCGCCACCTGGCCGAGTTCTGGATGATCGAGCCGGAGGTCGCCTTCAACGACCTGGCTGCGAATGCGCAGCTGGCCGAGGACTTCCTGAAGTACATGTTCCGCGCCGTGCTGGATGAGCGCGGCGACGATCTGGCCTTCATCGCCGAGCGCGTGCAGCCCGATGCGATCACCCGCCTGGAAGCCTTCGTCAACGCGCCGTTCGAGCGCATCGACTACACCGATGCCATCGGCCTGCTGCAGAAGTCGGGCCACAAGTTCGAGTTCCCGGTGGAATGGGGCCTGGACCTGCAGACCGAGCACGAGCGCTGGCTGACCGAGCAGCATGTCGGCCGACCGGTGGTGGTGACCAACTACCCCGAGCACATCAAGGCCTTCTACATGCGCCTGAACGACGACGGCAAGACCGTCGCCGCGATGGACGTGCTGGCCCCCGGCATCGGCGAGATCATCGGCGGCAGCCAGCGCGAGGAGCGCCTGGACATCCTGGACGCGCGCATGGCGCAGTTCGGCCTGGATCCCGCGCACTACGGCTGGTACCGCGACTTCCGCCGCTATGGCACCGTCCCGCATGCAGGCTTCGGCCTGGGCTTCGAGCGCCTGGTGGTGTACGTCTGCGGGCTGGGCAACATCCGCGACGCGATCCCCTACCCGCGCGCGCCGGGCAACGCGGAGTTCTGATCGATGCTGTTGTTCTTCGCCCTTTGCTTCATCGGCATCGCCATCGCCGGGTTCTGCGCATTCGTGATCTTCTGGCCGCTGACGCTGGTGCACATCCGTGACCGCCATGCCGCACTGGGTGCGCAGTGGGGCGAGGGCGGCGCCTTCCTCAAGCCGGCGGCGCTGCGCTGGCTGCTGGGCGGTGGCTATCGCCGGATCTCCGACAGCTCGCTGTCGGGCCTGGCGACGCCGGCGCGGATCTCGCTGTACGTGATCTTCCTCGGGCTGGGCATGGCCGGGATGTTGTGGCTGTGGGCCGAGGCGTTGGGATGAGCGAGCACGTGAGCGAACACTGGTACCTGGCTTCACTGGGCCGCACCCTGATCTGGGCGCGCCTGCGCACCCTTGAAGCGGGCACGGCCGAGGTGCTGGACAGCGATGGGCATACCCTGCCCTACGACAGCGAGGACACGGCGCGTGCCGCCCTGTTCGACGCCGAATTCGTCGCGTGGGACGGCCTGGACGAAGAGGATGCGCTCGCGCGCGGGTTTTCCCTTCAGGACGTGTCGCCGCCCCACGCCGACAGCGATGACATGCTGCGGGCGATGATGGTGCAGTCGCTGGGCGCGCGCGCCTGAGCCCCGCGCCTTGTACACGCCACGCGCGTTCGCCGAAACCGACCTGGCCGAACTGGACCGGCTGATCGCGCGCGACGCGTTCGTCACGCTGGTCACCGTCGCCGACGGACTGCCTTTCGTCAGCCACCTGCCCGTGCTGTATGCGCGGGAAGGCGACCAGGTACTGATCGAAGGCCACTGGGCCCGGCCCAACCCGCAGGCCCGGCATGCCGGCAGCGCGCTGGTGATCGTGCATGGCCCGCATGCGTACCTGTCGCCCGGCTGGTATCCGGACAAGGAGGAAGCCGCGCGCGTGCCCACGTGGAACTACGCGGTGGCGCACCTGCACGGCACGCTGGAGATCACCGAAGAGACCGGCGCCCTGGCGGGTATCGTGGATCGGCTGAGCCGCGTGAACGAAGCGTCCGTCGGCAACGACTGGCTGTTCGAACACGACCGCGATGACCACGTGCGCCAGCTGCGGGGCATCGTCGGCTTCCGCTTCGTCCCCGACCGCATCGAACTGAAGTTCAAGCTCAGCCAGAACCACCCGGCGGCCAACGTGGCCTCTGCCGCGGGCGCCCTGCAGCAGCTCGGCGGTGAGGACAACCTGGCGGTGGCCAGCCTGATGCGCGAGCGTCTGGAGCGCCGCAAGGACGGCGTGGGAGCGACGTAAGTCGCGATGGGATTTCAGTCCTTCGGGTTTGCCGGGAGTGCATCGCGACTTACGTCGCTCCCACAGGGCTAAACTCGACGCCCTGTCTTTCCGGGATCGATGCATGGACCTCAATCTTGCCGGCCGCCACGCACTGGTCTGTGGCGCTTCAGAAGGTATAGGCCGCGCCGCGGCGCACGAACTGGCCCTGCTGGGCGCCGATGTCACCGTGCTGGCGCGCCGCGCCGATGTGCTGTCCGGCGTGGCCGCTGCGTTGCCGGTGGTTGCCGACGGCCAGCGGCACGGCTTCCGCGCGGCGGACGTTTCGCGGCACGACCAGCTGCGCGAAACGATCCAAGGCCTGGTGGCCGCGCAGCCGGTGGACATCCTGGTCAACAACACCGGCGGCCCTGCCGGCGGACGCGCCATCGATGCGGCTGCGGACGCCTACCTGTCCGCCTTCCATCACCACCTGCTGGCCAACCAGCTGCTTGCACAGGCCGTGGTCCCTGGCATGCAGGCCGCCGGCTGGGGGCGCATCGTCAACGTCATCTCCACGTCGGTGAAGGAACCCATCGCCAACCTCGGCGTGTCCAATGCCATCCGTGGCGCGGTGGCCAGCTGGGCGAAGACGCTGTCGCGCGAACTGGGCGGCGCCGGCATCACTGTCAACAACGTACTTCCCGGCTATACGCGCACGCAGCGACTGGAACAGATCCTGCGCGACCGGGTGCAGCAGACAGGCAAGGATGAGGCCGCCGTCGCCACCGCGATGCTGTCGACCGTGCCTGCAGGCCGGTTCGCCGACGCTGGCGAAGTCGCCGCCGCCATCGCCTTCCTCGCCTCGCCCGCCGCCAGCTACATCAATGGGGTCAGCCTGGCGGTGGATGGTGGCCGCATGCAGTCGATCTGAGCGGTCGCCATGCGCTACCGCGAGGGGGGCTTGCCAATGCGGGTAAGCTAGTCGGGTACCAGGGCTACCGGGATCCGACGCGGCAGATGGAACGTTTCAGCCACTTCATCGACGGCGAAATGACCGCTCCGGTCGGCGGCGGCTGGCGCACGGTGTTCGAACCGGCGACCGCCCGCGCCTATGCCGAGGTCGCCGACGGCGGCGAAGCGGAAGTGCAGAAGGCGGTGGAGGCTGCAAGCCGCGCCCTGCCCGCCTGGGCATCCCTGCCCAACTCCGAGCGCGCGCGCTGGCTGGAGAAGTTGGCACACGCACTGGAAGACCAGTTGCCGCAGTTCGCCCGCGCGGAATCGCGCGATGCCGGCAAGCCACTGGCGCTGGCCCGCGACATCGAGATCCCGCGTGCGGTTTCCAACCTGCGCTTCTTCGCGCATGCCGCCACCCAGTTTTCCAGCGAATCGCACCATGGCGAAGCCGGGCTCAACTACACCCTGCGGCCGCCGCTGGGCGTGGTGGCCGCCATCTCGCCCTGGAACCTGCCGCTCTATCTGTTCACCTGGAAGATCGCGCCAGCCCTGGCGGCGGGCAACACCGTGGTCGCCAAGCCTTCCGAGATCACCCCGGCCACCGCCACGATGCTGGGCGAACTGGCTGCGCGCATCGGCTTCCCGCGTGGGGTGCTGAACATCGTCCACGGCACCGGACCCGCGGTCGGCGAGCCGCTGGTGCTGCATCCGGCGGTGAAGGCCGTATCGTTCACCGGCAGCACCGCGGTCGGGCGCCGCATCGCCGGCCTGGCCGCGCCCCTGCTCAAGAAGGTGTCACTGGAGCTGGGCGGCAAGAACGCCACGCTGGTGTTCGCCAACAGCGACTGGCGCGCGAACCTGGACACGCTGCTGCGCTCGGCGTTCCAGAATGCCGGTCAGATCTGCCTGTGCGGTTCGCGCCTGCTGGTGCAGCAGGCCGTCCACGACGAATTCCGCGACGCCCTGCTCGAGCGCGCTGCCACCCTGCAGGCGGGCGATCTGGACGACCCGGCCACGCGACTGGGGCCCATGGTGTCGCAGGCCCACTTCGACAAGGTGCTTGCCTGCATCGAGCGCGCCCGCAAGGAAGGTGGGCGCATCCTGCTGGGCGGGCACGCCCTTGACCGGCCGGGCTGGTACATCGCTCCCACGGTCATCGACGGGCTGGGGCCCGAGGCGCCCACCAACCGCGAAGAGATCTTCGGGCCGGTGGTGACGCTGCAGCCTTTCGACGACGAGACCCACGCGCTGGCCCTCGCCAACAGCGGCGACTATGGCCTCGCGGCCACCGTCTGGACGCGCGACCTGGACCGCGCACATCGCGTGGCGGCGCAGTTGCGCGCCGGCATCGTCTGGGTCAACACCTGGATGACCCGCGACCTGCGCACGCCGTTCGGCGGCGTGGGCGCCTCCGGCCTCGGCCGCGAAGGCGGGCTGGAAGCCATGCGTTTCTTCACCGAACCCAAGAACATCTGCCTCGGCCTGCGATAATCCCCTCATGACGCATCTAGACGAACTGCTGCAGAACAACCGCGACTGGGCCGACCGCATCAAGCAGGAGGACCCGGGCTTCTTCAAGCGCCTTTCACAGCAACAATCGCCGCGCTACCTGTGGATCGGGTGTTCCGATTCGCGCGTACCGGCCAACCAGATCCTCGGCCTGGACCCAGGCGAGGTCTTCGTCCACCGCAACATCGCCAACGTCATGTCGCATGGCGACCTCAACGCGCTGTCGGTGGTGCAGTTCGCCGTCGACATCCTGAAGGTCGAACACATCCTGCTGGTCGGCCACTACGGCTGTGGCGGCGTGCACGCGGCGATGACCGGCCTGCGCGTTGGCCTGGCCGACAACTGGCTGCGCCATGTGGCGGACGTGGCGCTCAAGCATGCCGACCTGCTGGAGCAGGTGGACACCGAATCGCTGCGGCATGCACGGCTGTGCGAGCTCAACGTCATCGAACAGGTCTTCAACGTCTGCCAGACCACCGTCGTGCAGGACGCCTGGGCGCGTGGCCAGCCGCTGGCGGTGCACGGCTGGGTATACAGCCTCTTCGACGGCCGCGTGCGCGAGCTGGGCATGGACGTGGCTGCCGCTGACGAACTGCAACCTGCCTACCAGCGCGCCCTGGCCGGCGTGCCGCCCAAGGGGAAGCGTGATGAGTGACATCGTCCACGCCGGCGATGCGCCCAAGCCGGTCGGCCACTATCCGCATGCGCGGCGCGTGGGCGGCCTGCTGTTCCTGTCCGGGATAGGCCCGCGCGACCCCGCCAGCAACGCCATCGTCGGCAACGTGCACGACGCCGAGGGCCGCCTGATCAGCTACGACATCGATGCGCAGTGCCGTGCGGTGTTCGCCAACGTCCGCGCCGTGCTGAAAGCCAGCGGTGCGCGCTGGGAAGACCTGGTGGACGTGACGGTCTACCTCACCGACATGGCGCACGACTTCAAGGCGTACAACCGGGTGTGGACGGAGTATTTCCCCGACCCGGCCGCCGCGCCCTGCCGCACCACGCTGGGCATCACCGCGCTGCCGACGCCGATCGCCATCGAGCTGAAATGCATCGCGCACCTGCCCGAGGCCCGCTGACATGCTGCCCAACCCGCTCAACTTCCAGGCATGGATCGACGAGCACCGGCACCTGCTGAAGCCACCGGTCGGCAACAAGGTGATCTACGACGGCGACTTCATCGTCATGGTGGTCGGCGGACCCAATGCGCGCACCGACTACCACTGGGACGAAGGCCCCGAGTGGTTCTACCAGCTGGAAGGCGAGATGGTGCTGCGCATCCAGGAGGATGGCGCGGTCCGTGACATCCCCATCAAGGCCGGCGAGATCTTCCTGCTGCCGCCGCGCGTGCCGCATTCGCCGCAACGCATGCCCGGCTCAGTCGGCCTGGTGATCGAGCGCCGGCGCCTGCCGCACGAGGACGATGGCCTGCTGTGGTTCTGCGAGCGCTGCAACGCGAAGGTGTACGAGGAGTACTTCCACCTCAACGACATCGAGCAGGATTTCTTCCGCGTGTTCGAGGCGTTCTACCGCAACGACGAGCTGCGCACCTGCAAGGCCTGCGGGCATCTGAACCCCCGTCCCAGCCGCTACGAGATGCAGGCCGATTCGCAGGCCGACATCACCTGAGCTTGCACTTGCCAAATCTGGGCACTATCGTGCCCGAAATGGGCATGAATGACGCCGCGGGTTCCCGTAAGGTCAGCGAAGCGGCGGCACGCTACGCCACCGCCAGCCTGTCGGGCGCCCTGTTCACCACCACCCAGCAGCGCGTGCTGTCCTGCCTGTTCGGCGGATCCGGGCGCAGCTACGCGGTCAACGAGCTGATCCAGGCAACAGGTGCCGGCAGCGGTGCTGTCCAGCGGGAGCTGGCGCGGCTGTCAGGCAGTGGGCTGCTGACGGTCGAGCATGTCGGCAACCAGAAGCGCTACCGCGCGAATCCCGCCGCACCGATCCACGACGAACTGGCCTCCATCGTCCGCAAGACCTTCGGCCTGGCCGAGCCCTTGCGCGAAGCGCTGGTGCCGCTGGCCGGCGGCATCCACGCTGCCTTCCTCTACGGCTCGGTCGCCAAGGGCAACGACATCGACCTGATGGTGATCGCCGACGACCTGGCCTACGCCGACGTGATGCTGGCGCTGCACCCCGTGGCCGAACGGCTGGGCCGGCAGGTCAATCCCACGGTCTACGCGCGCGACGAGCTGCGCACCCGGATCGAGGCAGGGAACAGCTTCATCACCCGCGTGCTGCAACAACCACGGCAATGGCTGATCGGGGGCGAAGTTGACCTCGCCGCTTGAATTGCCGCCTGCGGGCGCGCCTCCGACACACTGCCATCATGAGACCGCACTGCAGGCCGGCAGTCCTGTCGTCGCGGCACTGCAGCGCGAATACCATGCGGGCAGCCCCTACAATCCCACGATGCTGAAGATCGATACCCACGCGCATTTCCTGCCCCGCGACTGGCCCGACCTGGCGACCAAGTACGGCGACTTGCGCTTCCCGGTGATCCACCACGGCGACGACGGGCGCCATCGCATCTACAAGGACGGCAAGTTCTTCCGCGAGATCCTGCCCAAGACCTGGGATACCCAGGTGCGCATCGCCGACTACGCCACGTTCGGCGTGCAGGTCCAAGTCATCAGCACCGTGCCGGTGATGTTCAGCTACTGGGCCAAGCCACACCATGCGCTGGAGCTGCACCAGGCGCTCAACGACCATACCGCCGCCGCCTGCCGCGACTATCCCCGCCACTATGCAGGCATCGGCACGGTGCCGATGCAGTCGCCCCGCCTGGCCGTGCAGGAGCTGGAACGATGCATGGACCAGTTGGGCCTGCAGGGTGTGCAGATCGGCAGCCACGTCAACGACTGGAACCTGGACGCACCCGAGCTGTTCGAGTTCTTCCAGGCGGCCAGCGAACTGGGCGCCGCCATCCTGGTGCACCCGTGGGACATGATGGGCGCGTCCTCGATGCCGAAGTACTGGCTGCCCTGGCTGGTCGGCATGCCTGCCGAGCAGTCGCGCGCGGCCTGCTGCCTGATCTTCGGTGGCGTGCTGGAGCGCCTGCCGGGGCTGAAGGTCTGCTTCGCCCATGGTGGCGGCAGTTTCCCGTACACCATCGGCCGCATCGAACACGGCTTCAACATGCGTCCGGACCTGGTGGCCACGGACAACCACCGCAACCCGCGCGAGTATCTGGACCGGGTCTATTTCGATTCATGGGTGGCCGATCCGCGCGCCCTGCACTACCTGCTGGACACCGTGGGGTACGAACGCGTGATGCTGGGCACCGACTACCCGTTCCCGCTGGGCGAACAGGAGCCCGGCGCCGGCATCGCCGCGCTGGGCCTGGACGAGGTGCAGCAGGCGCGCCTCTATCACGGTACCGCGCTGGAATGGCTGGGCCTGCCCGCCTCGAGGTTTGCGTGATGGCGCCCCCTGCAGGAGCGACGTCAGTCGCGCCCACACGGCACAGCATGGCGAAGACCTTCAGTATCTTCCCGGGAAACCAGTCCATCCGACGTCATCCCCAGCGACACTCCATGGTCGCGACTCACGTCGCTCCTACCACCTACCGACCCTATCCGACCCGATGACCGATCCGCTGTCCCGCACCCACATCATCGCCCTCGACGCGGCCGACCCGCTGCGTGCGCTGCGCAACGACTTCCTGATCCCGCGCCACAAGCACAACGACCAGGTGTACTTCTGCGGCAACTCGCTGGGTCTGCAGCCACGCGGTGCGCGCATGCACATCCAGGAGGTGCTGGACAAATGGGCGAACGAGGCCGTCGAAGGCCATTTCACCGGCAATGCCCAGTGGATGACCTACCACGAGCTGCTGCGCGAACCCCTGGCGCATGTGGTGGGCGCGCAGCCCGGCGAAGTGGTGGCGATGAACACGCTGACCACCAACCTGCACCTGATGATGGTCAGCTTCTACCGCCCCACCATGGAACGGCCGGCGATCCTGATGGAGGCCGGTGCGTTTCCGTCCGACCGGCACGCGATGGAATCGCAGGTGCGCTTCCATGGCTTCGACCCCGCCACCGACCTGATCGAAGTGCAGCCCGACCAGCCCGACGGCACGCTTTCGATGGCCGCCATCGAGCAGGCCATCGCGACGCATGGGCCGCGCCTTGCGCTGGTGCTGTGGCCCGGCATCCAGTACCGCACCGGCCAGGCCTTCGACCTGTCGGAGATAGTGCGGCTTGGACATGCACAGGGCGCGGTGGTCGGCTTCGACCTGGCGCATGCCGCGGGCAACGTGCCCCTGCGCCTGCACGACAGCGGCGTGGATTTCGCGGTGTGGTGCCATTACAAATACATGAACTCCGGTCCGGGCGCGGTGGCGGGGTGCTTCGTGCATGAGCGACATGCGACCACCGACCGTCCGCGTTTCGCCGGCTGGTGGGGGCACGAGAAGGAAACCCGCTTCCGGATGGCGCCCGAGTTCGTGCCCACGCCCGGCGCGGAAGGCTGGCAGCTCAGCAATCCGCCCATCCTTGGCCTGGCGCCGCTGCGCGCGTCGCTGGAACTGTTCGAGAAAGCCGGCGGCATGGAAGCGATCCGCGCCAAGTCCCTCAAGCTCACCGGACTGCTGGAAGCGCTCATCCGCGCCCGCCTGGCCGACGTGCTGCAGATCATCACCCCGGAAGACACCACGCAGCGCGGCGCGCAGCTTTCATTGCGCGTGGCCGGGGGTCGTGAGCGCGGACGCGAACTGTTCGAATACCTGTTGTCCGTGGGCATCGTCGGCGACTGGCGCGAACCGGACGTCATCCGCATCTCGCCCGCGCCGCTCTACAACCGCTACATGGACGTCCATCGCTTCATCGAAGAAGTCGAGACATGGCGCGGGTTCTGACCATGACCTTCCAGACCGGGAACGCCTGACTTGAATACACCCGCCCCGCGCTCCCTCACCATCATCGGCGCCGGCCTGGCGGGTGCCCTGCTGGCCACGCTGATGGCCCGTGCCGGCTGGCAGGTGGACGTGTTCGAGAAGCGCGGCGATCCGCGCGTGAAGGGCTACGAGGGCGGTCGTTCGATCAACCTTGCGCTGGCCGAGCGTGGCCGCCATGCCCTGCGCATCGCCGATGCCGACGACGCGGTGATGCGGCAGGCGGTGATGATGCGCGGCCGCATGGTCCACTCGCTGGACGGACGCCAGCAGCTGCAGCGCTACGGCCGCGACGACAGCGAAGTCATCTGGTCCATCCACCGCGGCGACCTGAACATCACGCTGCTCGACCTGGCGCAGCAGGCCGGTGCCCGCCTGCACTTCCACCAACGCCTTGAAAGCGTCGATTTCGATACCCGCCACGCACGTTTCGCCGATGACGATCAGGGCGGCAGTCGCGACATTCCATTCGTCGCCCTGGTCGGGGCTGACGGCGCGGGGTCTTCGCTGCGCGCGGCGATGCAGGCGCGCCAGGATCTGGGCGAACGCACGGAGTTCCTGGACCATGCGTACAAGGAGCTGGAGATCCCGCCGGCGCGCGATGGCGGCTTCATCATGGAACCCCACGCCCTGCACATCTGGCCGCGCGGCCATTACATGTGCATCGCGCTGCCCAACGACGAACGCACGTTCACGGTCACGCTGTTCCTGCCCAACCAGGGTGACCCGAGTTTCGCCAGCGTGCGCAGCGGCGCCGACGCGATGGCGCTGTTCCAGCGTGATTTCCCTGACGCAGTGCCACTGATCCCCGCATTGGAGCAGGACTGGGAGCGCAACCCCACCGGCGTGCTCGCCACGCTCTACCTGGACCGTTGGCACGTCGGCGCGCAGGCGGTGCTGCTGGGCGATGCCGCGCACGCCATGGTGCCTTTCCACGGCCAGGGCATGAACTGCGCCTTCGAGGACTGCGTATCGCTGGCGCGCCACCTGCAGCAGGGGGAGGATATGGAAGCCGCCTTCGCCGCCTTCGAGGCCGAGCGCAAGCCCAACGCACTGGCGATCCAGGAAATGGCGCTGGAAAACTACGTCGAGATGCGCGACAAGGTGGACGATTCGACCTTCCTGCTGCAGCGCGAACTCGAACTGGCCCTGCAGCAACGCCACCCGGGGCGCTTCGTACCGCACTACACGATGGTCAGCTTCATGCGCATCCCCTACGCCATGGCGCAGCACCGCAGCGAGGTGCAACGCCACCTGCTGATGCGGCACACGCGCGGCATCGCCGACCTGGCAGGCATCGACTGGGCAGCGGTGGATGCCGATGTACTGTCCACCTTGCCGGTGCTGGAGGATGGCGCGGAGTGAGTGCAGGCTTTCTCTTCTACGATCGCGCCCATTCCCACCGTCCGGCAAGCATTCAATCGTGCCGTCGCAACGGTACGCGGCAATGACCAGCGGATAGTGGACCTCTCATGGCCGGAAGCTTCCTCTTCTACGATCTTGAAACCTTCGGCGCAGACCCGCGTCGCAGCCGGATTGCGCAGTTCGCGGCGGTCCGCACCACGCCCGCCTTGGAAGTGATCGACGACCCGATCAGTTTCTTCGTGCAACCCGCCGATGACCTGCTGCCCTCGCCCACCGCCACGCTCATCACCGGCATCACGCCGCAGCAGGCACTGCGGCAGGGCGTCAACGAGGCGGAAGCCTTCGCACGCATCGCCGACGAGATGGGCCGGCCGGAAACCTGCACGCTGGGCTACAACAGCCTGCGGTTCGATGATGAGTTCGTCCGCCACGGCCTGTTCCGCAACTTCCACGAACCCTACGAGCGGGAGTGGCGCGGCGGCAATTCGCGCTGGGACCTGCTGGACGTGATGCGTCTGATGCACGCGCTCCGTCCCGACGGCATCGTGTGGCCGAAGCGGGAGGATGGCGCGACGTCATTCAAGCTGGAACAGCTTGCGCTGGCCAATCATGTCCGCGAAGGCGACGCGCACGAAGCCCTGTCGGACGTCCACGCCACCATCGGACTGGCCCGCCTGATGAAGCAGGCACAACCCCGGCTGTGGGAGTACGCACTGCAGCTGCGCGACAAGCGGTTTGCCGCGCGCCTGCTGGACACCACCGCGATGATGCCGGTGCTGCACGTCTCGCAGCGCTATCCCGCCCACCGCCTGTGCGCGGCTCCCGTGCTGCCGGTCGCCCGGCACCCGCGTTTCGACAACCGCGTGATCGTCTACGACCTGGACACCGACCCGCAGGGGCTGCTGTCGATGGCGCCCGACGACATCGCGGACCGCCTCTATACGCCCGCCGCGGACCTGCCGGAGGGCGAACAGCGCGTGCCGTTGAAAGAGGTGCATCTCAACAAGGCGCCGGCGCTGGTCGCGTGGTCGCACCTGCGGCCTGCCGATCACCAACGCCTGCAGCTGGACCCGGCGCTCATCGAAGCGCGCGCGCAGCGACTGCGCGACGCGGGACCGGCGCTGGCCGAGAAGGTCCGCCAGGTATTCGCCAACGAGCGCACGTTCGAGCGGCCCGATGTGGATGCTTCGCTGTACGACGGCTTCCTCGCCGACACCGACAAGCGCCGCTTCACCGACGTGCGTACCACCCCGCCCGAGCTACTTGGGCAGCGCGACTTCGGGTTCCGCGACCCGCGCCTGCCGGAGCTGCTGTTCCGCTATCGCGCGCGCAACTGGCCGACGACGTTGACACACGACGAACGCCGGCGCTGGGATGATTACCGCCGCCAGCGCCTGGGCGGCGAAAGCGGTCTGTCCGAGCACAGCTTCGACGGTTTCGATCGCGAGGTGGCCGAATTGCGGACATTGCATGCCGGCGATGGCACCAGGCTCGCGCTGCTGGACCACATACAGGCCTGGCGCGAGGACCTGCAGGCTACGCTCTGAACCACCGCGCCGAACCGGAAGACCCGACCCGCATACCATGGCCACCTACTTCACCGACGCTACCTTCAAGTTCCTGCGCAGCCTGGCGCGCCACAACGACAAGACCTGGTTCAACGACCACAAGCCGCAGTACGAGGCGAACGTGCGGCAACCGTTCCTCCGCCTGCTGACCGACCTGCAGCCGGACCTGGCCGAAGTGAGCATCCACTTCCGCTCCGACCCGAGGACCGTCGGCGGATCCCTGTTCCGCATCCATCGCGACGCGCGTTTCTCCACGGACAAGTCGCCCTACAAGACCTGGCAGGGCGCTCGCCTGTTCCACGAGCGCCACAAGCAGGTGCCGGCACCGTCGTTCTACTTCCACCTGCAACCGGGCGGATGCTTCGTCGGTGCCGGCCTGTGGCACCCCGAGCCCGACACGCAGCGGCGCGTGCGCCAGTTCATCCTGGACAATCCCGGCAGCTGGAAGAAGGCCGCGCACGACGCGAAGTTCCGCAAGCGTTTCGAGTTCGAGGAAAGCGAGAAGCTGGTGCGTCCGCCGCGCGGGTTTCCCGCGGACTTCGAGTTCATCGACGACCTGAAGCACCGCAACTTCGTATTCTGGCGCTCGCTGGACAACGACGTCGTCACCGGCCCGCGGTTGCGGCAGGTCCTGGCCGCCGACGTGGCCACCCTGGGCCCGTTCGTCGACTACCTGTGCGCCGCGCTCGACCTGGAATTCTGACCCTTCTGGAGACGATGCGGATGAAGAAATGGATCGCGCTGGCCCTGGTCCTGCTGCTGGCCTTGCTGGGTTATGTGGCTGCCGGCCCCTATCTGGCCATCCACGGCATCCGCACCGCGCTGGCCGAGCAGGACACCGGAAGGCTGGAAAAGCATGTCGATTTCCCGGCGCTGCGGGTCAACCTGCGCGCCCAGGTCGAGGACTATCTGGCACGCCAGGCCGGGCCGGAGATCGCCTCCAACCTGTTCGGCGCCGCCGCGCTTTCGGTGGCCAACCAGGTGCTCGGCCGCGGCGTGGATACGCTGGTCACCCCCATGGGCATCGCCGCGATCCTGCAGGGCCGCTCGACGTGGAAGCGCGCGATCGGCGAGACCGTCGGCGGCGACACCTACGCGCCGCCGGTGCCCGCCGACCCGCTGAAGGAAGCGAGCCACCGGTATGAATCGCCTTCGCGCTTCACCGCCACCATTCCCGACGCCGACGGCAATCCGGTGGTGTTCGTGTTCACGCGACAGGGGCTGCGATGGCGCCTGACGGACATCCGCCTGCCGATCTGACCGGCGCCGTGCGTTACGGGTTGGCCACGCCGTGCGGGACATGGCCCGCCGCCACGTGCTGCCGCGCGCTGTCGATGTTGTGCTGCGAGTCGTCGAAGAAGATGTCGGCGCCGAAGGCTTCCAGGAACGGACCCTTGTGCCGCCCGCCGAGGAACAACGCCTCGTCCAGGCGCACGCCCCACTCGCGCAGGGTACGGATCACCCGCTCGTGCGCGGGCGCCGAACGCGCGGTGACCAGCGCGGTGCGGATCGGCGATCGCTCATCGGCCGGGAACACCTGCTGCAACTGATGCAGTGCCGACAGGAAGTTGCGGAACGGGCCGCCGGAGAGCGGTTCGCGCGCGCGCTGTTGTTCGTGCCTGCCGAATGCCTCCACGCCCTGCTCGCGCGAGATGCGTTCGCTTTCGTCGCCGAAGATGACCGCATCGCCATCGAACGCGATGCGCAACTGGTGCTCGTGCCGCTGCTGCGGTGCGCCCGCGGGGAGGATGGTCGCCGCGGCGATGCCGTGTTCCAGCGAGCGCCGCACGGACTCCGGGTTGGCCGACAGGAACAGGTCGGTACCGAACGGCTTCACGTAGGGCCAGGTGGGTTCACCGGCGGTGAACGTGGCGCGCACGATGCCCAGGCCGTAGTGCTGGATCGAATTGAAGATGCGCAGTCCGGTGTCGGCGGAATTGCGCGACAGCAGGATCACTTCCACCCGTGGCGTGTCTTCCGGCGCACCGGCATTGAGGCCGAGCAGCTTGCGTACCACGGGGAACGCGATGCCGGGGGCCAGCACGTCATCCTCGTGGGTCCGTTGGTAGTCGCTGTAGACCTCGACGCCTTCCCGTTCGTAAAGCGCATGGCTTTCTTCCAGGTCGAACAGGGCGCGCGAGGTCACGGCGACGGTGAGCAGTCGTGGGGTGTTGTCGGCCATGGCGACAGTATCGGCCATGCCGCCATCCGCGCGCGAGCGGTCCCGCCCGCTTGCCGCCGGCGATTCAGGCCCCGGGCGGCGCGGTCACGCGCAGCAGTGCCGGGGGCCCGCGCCGGTTGTCCGGCGTCACGGCACGCACCTCGACCTGCAGGTCGAGCGGCTTCTGCTCGGACGGCGGGCCATCGCGCCACATGAAGAGGAATTCACTGCGTCGCCCATCCACGCGGCCGGCGACAGGACCTTCGGGAAAGATCGCCAGCCCGGCATCGCCCCCGACCACGCGGAACTCGAAACCCAGCTCACGCAACTTGTAGTCGGTGCCCCGCGGCCATTCCACGCTGACGGTCAGCAGGCCCGTGTCGTCGCAGGACGCATGCCGGGTGCCGACGCCGCGGGTGACGCTGGCCACTTCCAGCTCGGGCGGCTGCAGGTCACCGGCCACTCCGTCCTGCGCCGTCGGCACGACGGGCTTGAACGGGGTGATGCCGGAAGACAGGGAACAGGCCGACGCATCGGCCACGCACATCAAGGCGCACAGCGCCCACGCGAACTTCATCTGCATCGTGACCCCTCCCCGGGCGGATGCGAACCAGCACGTCACGCGCTGGATAGCATGACGCGGGCCTGCCTACAAGTGTGAGGCGATGAGCGCGGTCACCGGCGGCAAGAGGCGGATGGCTGCAGGCCAGCCTCACGACGCCCCTCAGACCATGAACTGCTCGCTGAGGATGCGTTCTTCCAGGTTGTGTTCGCGGTCGAACAACAGGGTCACCATGCGGTCGCGCGATTCGCGGATGGTCACTTCCACCACGTCACGGACTTCATGCGAGTCGGCCGTGGCACTGACCGGCCGCTTGTAGGGGTCTAGCACGCGGAAGCGCACCTCGGTGTCGGCCTTCAGGATGGCACCGCGCCAGCGGCGCGGACGGAACGGTGCGATCGGCGTCAGCGCGATCGTGTGCGAACCCAGCGGCAGGATCGGACCGTGCGCGGAAAAGTTGTAGGCGGTACTGCCGGCGGGCGTGGCGGTCAGCACGCCGTCGCAGATCAGTTCGTCCAGGCGGGTTTCACCGTTGAGGTCGATCTGGATGTGCGCGGCCTGCCGGGTCTGTCGCAGCAGCGAGACTTCGTTGTAGGCCAGCGAACCGGTGCTGGCACCGGATTCGGTGAGCGCCAACATTTCCAGCGGCCTCAGCTTGGCCGGCTCGGCGGCGGCGATGCGGTCCAGCAACCCCTCGGGGCGGTACTGGTTCATCAGGAATCCCACCGTGCCCAGCTTCATGCCGAACACCGGCTTGCCCAGCGCACCGTGGCGATGCAGCGTCTGCAGCATGAAGCCATCGCCGCCCAGTGCGCACAGCACGTCGGCATCGGCAGGCGTGCACAGTCCGTGCTCCGCGTTCAACGCCGCCAGCGCCCTTTGCGCCTCGTCGGCGGGACTGGCAAGGAAGGCGATGCGTGGCGTGGAAGACATCCGTGGCTCCAGGGCGGCCGGGGGGTCAAGCAGGGGGACACGTGGCGATGGCGGACCGTACGTCCAGCGCCCTGGCGATCTTCGCCGGATCACTGATCAGGAAGGCACCGTGGTCGCGGGTCCAGTAATCATAGGCCAACGCACGGACGGCGGGATCGGTGAAGGTGAACGCACCCTCGCGCTCGCGCTGCTCAAGCAGCCGGCGCGTGGCATCGAACGCCTCGACACCCGCCTGCTGGAACAGCAGGCGTCCGCCACCGAACTGGTCGTACAGCCGCTTCTGGACCTTGGCATTGCCACCCAGCATCTGCAGCGCGGCCTCCCGCCATGCGGGGTCGGTCGGCAATGTGTAGCCGTTGCCGCTGCAGGCAGCGTACGCCTCAATCTGCGCGATCAGCATACGGCGCTCGTCGTCACTCAGGGCGGTGGCCGCAGCATTGCCGGCGTACCAGTCCGCCAAGGCCTGGCGCGTGAACAGCGCACGGGCACTGTCGGCCCGCTCGGTCGCTGTCTGCCCGGTGATCTGGTCTGCGTAGACGGGGACATCACCGACCCGCCCCACCTGCCTGCGTGGCTCGGCGAAGCCTGTTCCGACCATCAGCATCACCGCGACAAGCCACAGACGCCAGGACACGCGACAACCTCCTTGAACGAATCGGGGCGACCCGAAGGCCGCCCCGATTCTAACCATGCCTCATGGCCGGCGTTAAGGCCAGGCGCCTGACTGCCTGGCCTATCCCTGCGCAGCCAGCTGCGCCAAGCGCTGCACCGCGACCGAGGCGGTCGGGTAGTCCAGCGTCTTCTGCGCGGCCAGTTCGTTGAGCATGTTCAACGTGAAGCGCAGGCCGCTGTCATCACGCCCCAGCCAGGCCTTCACCTTTGCATCGGCATTGCCGCCCGGCATGGACAACACGTGGCCGGTCAGCGTGCGCTGATGGCTGGCCAGTTCGTCGCGCAGCACGCCACGGGCGACCGCATGCCAGCGGCCATCCACCTTGAGCGCCTCGATCTGGTCCTGCAGCCACGGCAGGTGCAGCGCTTCGCCCAGGCGGTAGTGCGCCTTCGACACTTCGACCGGCTTGAGCTTGCGGGCACGCGCCAGTTCGATGATGTCGCAGGAAGGCTCCAGGTACGGCAGCGCCGCGATCTGGCCGGCCAGCGCCACGCCCAGGCCTTTCTCCTTCCAGTCGCGCAGGCTGGCCTCGTACGCCGGACGCAGCGAATCCGGCAGCACGCCGTCCGCGGCCCGGATCTCGTTGAGGCCGTCGTGGTAACGATCCACCGCCGTGGCGATGGCGGGGATCGGCCCCTGCCGCGTCAGCAGCCAGCGCGTCATGCTGCGCTGGACGTTCCAGATGACCTGCAGGGCGTCGATCTGCACGGACTCGGGCACCTTGCCGTCCAGTGCGTCGATCTGGTTCCACAACGCACGCGCATCCAGCGTCTCGCGGGTGATGGTGAACGCCTTGGCCACTTCCGCCGGCGAGCGGCCGGTGTCTTCCTGCATGCGCAGCAGGAACGTGGCGCCCATGCGGTTGATGGTGGTGTTGGTGACCGCCGTGGCGATGATCTCGCGCTTCAGGCGGTGCTTTTCCATCTCGGACGCGTATTTCTTCTGCAGCGGCTGCGGGAAGTAGCGCTGCAGTTCCTTGGACAGGAACGGATCCTCCGGGATGTCGGACTCCAGCAGCTGCTGGAATGCCACCAGCTTGGAATAGGACAACAGCACCGACAGTTCCGGACGCGTCAGGCCCTGGCCACGCGCCTTGCGTTCGGCCAGTTCCGCGTCGGACGGCAGGTACTCGATCTGGCGGTCCAGCAGGCCCTGCGATTCCAGCGTCTGGATGAAGTGCTGCTTGGAGCCCAGGCGCGAGACGCTCATGCGCTCCATGAGGCTGATGGCCTGGTTCTGGCGATAGTTGTCCCACAGCACCAGGTCGGCCACTTCGCCGGTCATGTCCGCCAGCAGCTTGTTGCGCGCGTCCATGCCCAGCTTCTTGGCCTGCACCACGCCATTGAGCAGGATCTTGATGTTCACCTCGTGGTCGGAGGTGTCCACGCCGGCGGAGTTGTCGATGAAGTCGGTGTTGAGCAGCACGCCGTGCTGCGCGGCCTCGATGCGGCCCAGCTGGGTCAGGCCCAGGTTGCCGCCCTCGCCCACCACCTTGCAGCGCAGTTCACGGCCATCGACGCGCAGCCCGTTGTTCGCCCGGTCGCCCACATCAGCGTGGGTCTCGCTGGCGGCCTTGACGTAGGTGCCGATGCCGCCGTTCCACAGCAGGTCCACCGGCGACTTCAGGATGGCGCTCATCAGTTCGTTGGGCGTCATCGATTTCACGCCATCGGCGATGCCCAGCGCGGCGCGTACTTCCGGGGTGATGTCGATGGACTTGGCGCTGCGCGGATGGATGCCACCGCCCTTGGAGATCAGCCTGGCGTCGTAGTCGGCCCAGCTGGAGCGCGGCAACTTGAACATGCGGTCGCGTTCCTTGAACGACCTGGCCGCATCCGGGTTCGGGTCCAGGAAGATGTGGCGGTGGTCGAAGGCGGCCAGCAGGCGGATGTGCTCGGACAGCAGCATGCCGTTGCCGAACACGTCGCCGGACATGTCGCCGATGCCGACGCAGGTGAAGTCCTCCGCCTGGCTGTCGCGGTTCATCGCGCGGAAGTGGCGCTTGACCGATTCCCAGGCGCCGCGCGCCGTGATGCCCATGCCCTTGTGGTCGTAACCGACCGAACCACCCGAGGCGAACGCGTCGCCCAGCCAGAAGCCGTGCGCGATGGCCAGGCCGTTGGCGATGTCCGAGAACGTCGCCGTGCCCTTGTCGGCCGCGACCACCAGGTAGGGATCGTCCTGGTCGTGGCGCACCACGTTCACAGGCGGCACGATCCTGTTGCCGACGATGTTGTCGGTGATGTCCAGCAGGCCCTGGATGAACAGCTTGTAGCAGGCGATGCCTTCGGCCAGCACGGCGTCGCGGTCGCCGCCCACCGGCGGACGCTTGACGAAGAAGCCACCCTTCGCGCCGACCGGCACGATGACGGTGTTCTTCACCATCTGCGCCTTCACCAGCCCCAGCACTTCGGTACGGAAATCCTCGCGACGGTCCGACCAGCGCAGGCCGCCACGGGCCACCGGGCCGAAGCGCAGGTGCACGCCTTCCACGCGCGGGCCGTACACGAAGATCTCGCGGTAGGGGCGCGGCTTGGGCAGGTCGGGCACCTTGGCCGAATCGAACTTGAAGCTGATCGTGTGCGCCGGCGACCCATCCTTGCCTACCTGGTAGAAGCTGGTGCGCAGGGTGGCCTCGATGGCGCCCATGAAGCCGCGCAGGATGCGGTCGTCGTCCAGGCTGGAGACGCGGTCCATCAGCTTCAGCAGTGTCTGGTGCGCGGCCTCCGCCTGCCTGTCGCGACTCTCGCCACGCGCGTCGATCAGCGGCTGCAGCGCTTTCTGCGTGGCCTCGTCACCAGCGGCCAATGCCTGCAGCTGCTGCGAGAAGCGCACCTGGCCTTCCTTGATCTGCGCCTTGGTCTCGTTGCCGGTGGCCGGGTCGAAGCGGGCTTCGAACAGTTCCACCAGCAGGCGCGCCAACAGCGGATAACGATTGAGGGTTTCCTCCACATAGGTCTGCGAGAACGGCACCCCGGTCTGCAGCAGGTACTTGCAGTAGCCGCGCAGCAGGGCGACCTGGCGCCAGGCCAGCCCTGCGCCCAGCACCAGCCGGTTGAAGCCGTCGTTCTCGGCGTCGCCACTCCACACGCGGGCGAACGCTTCTTCGAACGTGGTGGCCAGGCGCTCCACGTCGATCTCGCCGTGCTGCGGCTCGACTTCGAACTCCTGGATGTAGCGCGCGCCCTCGGCGGTCTCCAGGCGGAACGGGTGCTCGGAGATCACCCGCAATCCCATGTTCTCCATCAACGGCAAGGCATCGGAAAGCGGGATGTCGCTTTGCTGCCGGTACAGGTTCAGGCGCAGGCGTCCCTGGCCGGGACGCTCGCGGTGCGATTCATGCAGGCTCAGGCGCAGGTCGTCGGGGCCCACCAGGCCGGCCAGCAGCTCGACGTCGCGCGCCGCGCCTTCCGGCGACACCACTTCGATGTAACCGGCGGGCAACGCACGGCCGAAACGGCTGGCCAGCTTGAGGCCGGCGGATTCACCGTGGCGACCGATCAACCGCTCGCGCAGGTCGTCCTGCCAGTTGCGCAGCAGGTGGGCGATGTCGCCCTCCAGCGCGGACGTGTCGACATCGACCTGCTCGCCCGCCTTCGGGCGGATGGTGATGTGCAGCTGCGCCAGCGGTGACTCGCCCAGCAGCACGCTGCTGTCGACGTACTCGCCGCGCATGGCGTCCTTCAGCAGCGATTCGATGCGCAGCCGGACTTCGGTATTGAAGCGCTCGCGCGGGATGTAGACCAGCGCCGAATAGAAACGCCCGTACCGGTCGCGACGCAGGAACAGCTTGCTGCGTACGCGCTCCTGCAGGCCCAGGATGCCCATCGCGGTGCGGTAGAGCTCGTCGTCGCTGGACTGGAACAGCTCCTCGCGCGGCAGGGTTTCCAGGATATGGCGCAACGCCTTGCCGCTGTGGCCGCTCGGCGACAGGCCCGACTTCTGCATGACGTACTCGTGGCGCTCGCGCACCAGCGGGATTTCCCACGGGCGGCGGTTGTAGGCGCTGGAGGTGTACAGGCCGATGAAGCGCTGCTCCGCGACGGGATTGCCCTTCGCGTCGAACTCCAGCACGCCGATGTAATCCATGTTGCCGGGGCGGTGCACGGTCGAACGGCGATTGGTCTTGGTCAGGATCAGTGCATCGACGGAGCCGCCCTGCGGCAGGTAGTGGGCGGCCAGCGTGTTGACGTTGCGCGGCGGCGTGGTGTCGCCGTGACGCAGCAGGCCCAGGCCACTGTCTTCAACCGCACGCAGCACGCCCGTGGCCTTCTCGACCCGGTATTCGCGATAGCCGAAGAACGTGAAATGGTCGGCCGCGGCCCAGCGCAGGAACTCCTGCGCTTCGTGACGCCCCGCGTCGCCGACCGGCAGCCGGCGCGTGGCGAAGTCGTCCGCCAGGCCGAGCATCTTCTCGCGCATGCTGCCCCAGTCGCGGACGATGGCGCGGACCTCATCCAGCACGCCGCGCACGCGTTTCTCGATGGCGGCCATCTGGTCGGCGGGCTGGCGGTCGATCTCCAGCAGCATGAGCGATTCCGGCTTGCCTTCGCCTACCGCCGTGATCTTGCCCGCCTTGTCGCGGGTGAAGCGCACCAGCGGGTGGCCCAGCACGTGCACGCCCACGCCCATGTCGGCCAGCGCCATGCTCACCGAGTCCACGAGGAAGGGCATGTCGTCATTGACGATCTGCAGGACCGTGTGCGGCGATTCCCAGCCCTGCCCCTTGGTGCTGGCATTGAACACGCGCACGTTGGCCGTCCCGGGCTTGCGGTTGCGCGCGAATTCCAGCGTGTTCAGTGCAATGGCGGCCCACGCATCGGCGTCATGATGCGGATACTCGTCCTCTTCCATGCGCATGTAGAAGGCTTCGGCGAAGGCCTGCGTCTCGGCCTGCGACTTGCCCGACACGCGCTTGCGGATCGCCGACAGGATGGGGTCCAGCGAGAACGCCTGCTTCGTCCCGCCTGCGGTCTTGGCCGCCGCCACATCCGGTCGGGCAGCCACCTTCCCGGTCGGGGTCTTCTTCGGCCCGGCTGCCTTGGCGGCGGCCTTGCCGGATTCCTTCTTCGGTTTGGGCGGGGTGGCTTTCTTCGAACTGCGCGCAGCGTTCATGCAGGAGGTAACTCTACGATTGGTAGTCGAATGGTTATTGTAGCCCTCGCCGCGATGACAAGACTTGTTGCGAGGCGTCAAAAATCGCGCTTGCATTTCGAGGACCGATTGCCTAGCGGCACTTGCCGGATGCCTGCGACTCGCCAGGCGCCTGGCGGGCATGCGGGTGCGGCGACAAGCGACTCGCAGCTGCCTGCACTTACCATCCGCCACCGCATGGCATGCAACCCCATGCGCCCGCGTTCCTCACGCCGTCTTTACTTGCAGATGCGCCTCTTTGTGCACGGATCAAGGCGGCTTTCAAGCCTTCCTAAATTCTGAACTGGACGGTATAGTCCAATCGCCATGAGCCCCTCCCCCGCACTGTCCGCGATCGAACAGCGCCGCCTGCGTGTGCACGCGGCGGTCAGGGAACTGCTCAGCGAACAGGGCTTCAAGGTCAGCATGGAAGCCGTCGCCGCACGCGCGGGGTGTTCCAAGCAGACCCTCTATGCGCAGTTCGGGAACAAGCAGGGACTGCTGCGCAGCCTGATCGAGGAACACCTGGACCTGGCCACCACGCCGTTGGCGCGCGACGTTGAAGACCCGCGCGGCACCCTGCTGGCGTTCGCCACGCAGCACCTGGAACACCTCTGCGACCCGTCGGTGATGGCCACGAACCGGTTGCTGACTGCGGAAGCGCACCATTTTCCGCAAGAAGCGCAATCCCTCTACCACGATGGCTGCGATACTCTCCAGCAGAGACTCGCGGACTGGATAGGGAATGCGATGCGCCAGGGCCGGTTGAGGCATGACGAACCGCACTTCGCCGCGGAGATGCTGCTCGGCATGATCGCCGGTCTCGACCTTGAAAGGCAGCGCTTCGGCGTGGCGCATCGCGCCAGCGACGAAGCGCGGCAGCGGTGGGCGCGATTCGCGGTGGATGCCTTCCTGCGTGCGTTCTCGCCCGATGCGAAACACCGCGCCGATGATGGGCGCACCGATCCACCGACCGTGGTGCGCCTTCGCGCCCCGGGCGGACGCACCACTCCCAAGAACTCGAAAACCTGAAACGGAGCTTCCCATGACCTCCCCCGTCCGCCGTTACGCCCTCGCCGGCGCCGTCCTGTTCGCGCTGGCCGCGTGCAGCAAACCCGAAGCCCAGCAGATGCCGACGCCCGAGGTGGGCGTCGTCAAGGCCACGCCGCAGAGCGTGCCGCTGCAGCGCGACCTGGTCGGGCGCCTGTCGGCGTTCCGCACCTCCGACGTGCGCGCACGCGTGCCCGGCGTGCTGATCAAGCGCGTCTACGAGGAAGGCAGCGAAGTGAAGGAAGGCCAGGTGCTGTTCCAGATCGATCCCGCTCCGCAGCAGGCTTCGCTGAGTGCCGCGCAGGCGAACCTCGCATCGGCGCAGGCGACCTACGCCAACGCCAAGGTCGCGGCGGACCGCGCACGCCAGTTGGTGCCGCAGAAGTTCGTGTCCCAGTCCGACCTGGACAATGCGCAGGCCGCCGAACGCAGTGCGGCTGCCGCCGTGCAGCAGGCGCAGGCCAATGTGTCCACCGCCCGCATCAACCTGGGTTACACGAACGTCACCGCGCCCATCTCAGGCCGCGCCGGCAAGCAGCAGGTAACCGAGGGCGCCCTCGTCGGCCAGGTCGAGGCCACGCTGCTGACCACGGTGGACCAGATCGATCCGCTGTACGTCAACTTCTCCCTGGGCATCAACGAACTGGAATCCCTGCGCACGGCGCAGCGCAACGGCAGCCTGCAACTCACCGGCGAAGGCGAGGCCAAGGTGCAGGTCATCCTGTCCGACGGCAGCGTCTTCAGCGAAGAAGGCCTGCTGGACTTCTCCGACACAGTGGTAGACCCGGCGACCGGTGCGGTCTCGTTGCGCGCGCGCATCCCCAACCCGGAGAAGTCGCTGCTGCCGGGCATGTTCGTCACGCTGAAGGCCACGCTGGGCGAACGCAAGAATGCCTTCCTGATCCCGCAGGATGCGGTGCTGCGTGATGCCAGCGGCGCCTACGTCCTGGTGGTGGGCGCCGACGGCAAGGTCGTGCGCAAGTCGGTGACCGCCGAGAACCCGCGCGAAGGCCAGTGGGTGGTGACCTCCGGCCTGGCCGCCAATGACCAGGTGATCGTGTCCGGCGTGCAGAAGGTACAGCCTGGCGCACCCGCCAAGGCGACGCCCTGGAAGCCCGCCGCTCCGGCTGGCCAGCAACCCGCCGCTGCCGCCGCGCCGCAGAAGTAAGGGACGACCCCCATGCCCAAGTTCTTCATCGACAAACCGATCTTCGCCTGGGTGGTGGCGATCCTGATCTCGCTGGGCGGCGTGATCGCGATCTTCAACCTCGGCGTCGAGTCCTACCCCAACATCGCGCCGCCGCAGGTGGTGGTGAATGCCAGCTACCCCGGCGCCAGCGCGGAGACCGCCGAGCAGGCGGTCACGCAGATCATCGAGCAGCAGCTCACCGGCATCGACAACCTGCTGTACTTCAGCTCTTCTTCCGATGCCACCGGCGGCGCCAGCATCACGCTGACCTTCCAGACCGGCACCGACCCCGACATCGCGCAGGTGCAGGTGCAGAACAAGGTCGCCCTGGCCGAACCGCGCCTGCCCACCGAGGTGGTGCAGCAGGGCGTGGTGGTGGCCAAGGCCAATGCCGGCTTCCTGATGGTGGCCGCATTGCGTTCGGAGAATCCGGCCGTGGGCCGCGAACAGCTGAACGACATCGTCGGTTCGCGCGTGCTCGACCAGATCTCGCGCATCCCCGGCGTGGGCAGCACGCAGCAGTTCGGCAGCGAATACGCGATGCGCATCTGGCTGGACCCGAACAAGCTGCAGGGTTTCGGCATGTCCACCAGCGAAGTGCTGGGCGCCATCCGCAGCCAGAACGTGCAGTTCGCCGCCGGCTCCATCGGTTCCGACCCGGCACCCGAAGGCCAGGGCTTCACCGCCACCGTCACCACCGAAGGCCGCTTCAACTCGCCGGAGCAGTTCGAGAACATCATCCTGCGCGCCAACAGCGACGGCACCACGGTTCGGCTGAAGGACGTGGCGCGCGTGGCCATCGGCGCGACCGCCTACGGCTTCGAGACGCAATGGAACGGCGCGCCCACCGCGGCGTTCGCCGTGCAGCTGCTGCCCGGCGCCAACGCGTTGAACGTGGCCGGCGCCGTGCGCGCGAAGATGGACGAGTTGCAGCCCAGCTTCCCGCAGGGCGTGCAGTGGTTCTCGCCGTATGACAGCACCACCTTCGTGCGCATCTCGATCGAGGAAGTGGTCAAGACGCTGATCGAGGCCGTGGTGCTGGTGTTCCTGGTGATGCTGATCTTCCTGCAGAACCTGCGCGCGACCATCATCCCCACGCTGGTCATCCCGGTGGCGCTGCTGGGCACGTTCCTGGGCATGACGGTGATCGGCTTCACCATCAACCAGCTGACCCTGTTCGGCATGGTGCTGGCCATCGGCATCGTGGTGGACGACGCCATCGTGGTGATCGAAAACGTCGAACGCATCATGACCGAGGAAGGCCTGCCACCCAAGGAGGCCACCCGCAAGGCGATGGACCAGATCACCGGTGCGGTGATCGCGATCACCGTGGTGCTGTCGGCGGTGTTCATCCCGTCGGCGCTGCAGGGCGGTTCGGCAGGTGAGATCTACAAGCAGTTCGCGCTGACGATTGCCATCGCGATGGTGTTCTCGGCGTTCCTGGCGCTGGGCTTCACCCCTGCCCTGTGCGCCACCCTGCTGAAGCCGACCCACGGCGGCAAGTCCAACGTGGTGTTCCGCACCTTCAACAAGTACTACGACAAGATCGCCCACACCTATACCGGGCACATCGGCAGTGCCGTCCGCCATGCCCCACGCTGGATGGTGGTGTTCGCGGGCCTGACGCTGCTGTGCGGCTTCCTGTTCACCCGCATGCCCGGCAGCTTCCTGCCCGAGGAAGACCAGGGCTACGCGCTTGCCATCGTGCAGTTGCCGCCCGGCGCCTCCATGGAGCGCACCAGCAAGGTCTTCACCCAGATCCGCAGCACGCTGGAGAAGATGGAAGGCTATGACGGCATGATGGAGGTCACCGGCTTCAGCTTCGTCGGCCAGGGCGAAAACGTCGGCATGGCGTTCATCCGGCTGAAACCGTGGGAAGAGCGCAAGATCGATGCCGCCGGCTTCATCCAGCAGGCCAACGGCGCGCTGTTCGGCATCAAGGAAGCCGGCATCTTCGTGGTCAACCTGCCCACGGTGAACGGCCTGGGCCAGTTCGGCGGCTTCGACATGTACCTGCAGGACCGCACCGGCCAAGGCCAGAAAGCGCTGGTGGAGGCGCGCAACATCCTGCTGGGCAAGGCCGGCCAGAATCCGGTGCTGACCGGCGTTCGCCCGAACGGCCTGGAAGACGCGCCCCAGCTGAAGTTGAACGTGGATCGCGTGCAGGCGCAGGCGATGGGCCTGTCGCTGTCGGACATCTACAACTCGATCGGCCTGATGCTGGCGCCGGTGTACGTCAACGATTTCTTCTACGAAGGCCGCATCAAGCGCGTCACCATGCAGGCGGATGCCCCGTTCCGCATGAGTCCGGAATCGCTGGGCAATTTCTACACGCCCAGCAGCCTGCAGAACGGCGCGATGATTCCGCTGACCAACGTGGTGAAGTCGGAGTGGATCACCAATTCGCCGTCGCTGACCCGCTACAACGGCTATGCCGCCATCAACATCGTGGGCTCGCAGGCGCCGGGTCGCAGTTCCGGCGAGGCGATGAAGGCGATGGAGGACATCGTCAACAACGACCTGCCCGCGGGTTTCGGCTTCGACTGGACCGGCATGTCGTACCAGGAAATCCTGGCCGGCAACACGGCCACGCTGCTGCTGGTGCTGTCGATCGTGGTGGTGTTCCTCTGCCTGGCCGCACTGTATGAAAGCTGGTCGGTGCCGGTATCGGTGCTGCTGGTGGTGCCGCTGGGCGTGCTGGGCGCGGTCGTCTTCGCGATGCTGCGTGGGCTGCCGAACGACATCTTCTTCAAGATCGGCCTGATCACCATCATCGGCCTGGCCGCGAAGAACGCCATCCTGATCGTCGAGTTCGCCGTTGAGCAGCGCCGCGAAGGCAAGACGCTGCGCGATGCGGTCATCGAGGCATCGCGCCTGCGCTTCCGCCCGATCCTGATGACCTCGTTCGCGTTCATCATGGGCGTACTGCCGATGGCCATCTCCACCGGCGCGGGCGCCAACGCCCGCCACGCGATCGGTACCGGCGTGATCGGCGGCATGGTGTTCGCCACGTTCCTCGGCCTGCTGCTGATCCCCGTGTTCTTCGTGGCGGTACGCCGCATGCTGGGCGACAAGATGGACGAGCCGTCCAGGGAATACCTGGCCGAGCACGACAAGCCGCCGGCACGCTGAAGAACGTCGCCGTCAAAACGAGAAACCCCGGCCATGCCGGGGTTTTTCTTTTGTGTGCGACCGTGTCCCTGCCGTTGCCGTAGGCCCGCACTCCGGAAGACGACCCTACTTAGGTGTATGCGGGCCGGGCGCCACATACGCCTTGCGCGCCGCCCTGACCGCTTCATGATTGTCCGCCGCCCATTGCGCCAGCATCTCCACGCGTTCGAAGAACGACTGCCCGAGCGGTGTCAGCGTGTAGTCCACCCGCGGGGGGATGGTGGGAAACACCGCGCGCGCCACCAGGCCGTCCTGCTCCAGGTGGCGCAGGGTCTGCGCCAGCATGCGCGGCGAGATGTCGGCGATGCGCTTGCGCAGTTCGGAGAAGCGCAGCGTGCCCGGGGCGAGTTCGTGCAGGACCAGCACGGTCCAGCGGTCACCCAGGCGATCCAGCACGTCGCGGATGGGGCAGTTCTCGGTCAGGATCAGGGATTGGCGATGAAGGGTCATGGCGGCGGTGGTCGGCGGGGGTTACCTGGCAGTAACCCGGTTATCCGGGGCTCCCTGCTTGTGCGCCCGGAGCCTATTACTACCATAGGGTAACCAACAACTGTTCCGTTACCAAGGACGCACTTCGCCATGAATACCTCGACCCCCACCCTGCTGGTCACCGGCGCTTCGGGCCACCTTGGCCGCGCGGTGATCGCGCACCTGCTGGATACGGTGGGCATTCCCGCCGACCGCATCATTGCCACCAGCCGTACACCCGCCGCCCTTGCCGACCTTGCCGCGCGCGGCGTTACTGTGCGCGCCGCCGACTTCGATGATCCTGCATCGCTGGAGGCCGCCTTTACCGGGGCCGACCGCCTGCTGCTGGTGAGCACCGATGCATTGCTTGAGCCGGGCAAGCGCCTGCAGCAGCACCGCGCGGCCGTGCAGGCCGCGGTGGCGGCAGGCGTGCAGCACGTGGTCTATACCTCGCTGCCCGTGCCCGAGACATCGAAGGTCAGCTTCGCACCGGACCACCTGGGCACCGAACAGGCTCTCGCCGCATCACCATTGACGTGGACCGTGCTGCGCAATGCGTGGTACTTCGAAAACCTGCTGCATACCGTGCCGGGTGCACTCGCGGCCGGCCAATGGTTCTCCGCGGCCGGTGATGGCGGAATCGCCTACATCGCGCGCGACGACCTGGCACGCGCCGCGGCCATCGCGCTGGCCGCGGGCGACACGCGCAAGCGGACGCTCACCCTGACCGGGACGCAGGCATGGACCGCGCGCCAGCTGGCCGCACGAATCAGCAGCGCCACCGGCAAACCGCTGGAGGTAGTGGACGTGAGCCTGGAGCAGTTGACCGAAGGCCTGCAGGCGCACGGTTTTCTACCCGCGCTGGCGGCCGTGTTCGCTTCATTCGATGCCGCCACGGCCGCGGGCGACCTGGGCGGCATCACGGATGACTATGCGCAGCTGACGGGGCGTGCGCCGGAATCCTTCGATGCCTGGCTGCTGCGCAACGGTGCGGGACTTTCCCGGGCCTGAGGCCGAAACAAGAACCCCGGCCGGAGCCGGGGTTCTCTTGTTGCCATTGGAGCGAGGACTCAGGCCTGCTTGGCCTTCTGGCTGGCGATCCACTGGTCCACGCGGCGTTCGAGCAGCGTCAGCGGCAGGGCGCCACCACCCAGCACGGCATCATGGAATCCCTTGATGTCGAACTTGTCACCCAGTTCCGTCTCCGCCTTCCTGCGCAGGTCCTGGATGCGGATCATGCCGACTTTGTAGGCCGTAGCCTGGCCCGGCATGATCAGGTAACGCTGCACTTCCGACTTGATCGCCGCCAGCGGCACTGCGCTGTTGGCGTCGAAGTACTCCACCGCCTGCTGCTCGGTCCAACCCTTCGCATGCAGGCCGGTGTCCACCACCAGGCGGATCGCGCGCCACATTTCAGAACTCAGCCGACCGAACTCGGAATAAGGATCCTGGTAGGTGTTCGGCATTTCCTTGGCCAGCCACTCCGAGTACAGGCCCCAACCTTCGGAGTACGCGGTGAAACCGGCCTGCGTGCGGAACTTCGGCACGCCGGTGAGTTCCTGCGCGATGGAGATCTGCATGTGGTGGCCCGGCAGGCCCTCGTGGTACGCGATGACTTCCAGCTCCGGCTTCGGCATGGCATTCATGTCCGACAGGTGCGCGTAGTACACGCCCGGACGCGAGCCGTCCGGCGTCCCGGGGAAGTAATGCTGGGCGGCGCCGTCCTGTTCGCGGAAGGCTTCCACGCGCTTCACTTCCAGGTCCGCCTTGGGCAGCAGGCCGAAGTAGTTCGGTAGTTCCTTCTTGATGTTGGCGATGGCCTTGGTCGCTTCGTCGATGTAGGCCTGGCGGCCGGCATCGGTGTTGGGGAACGCGAACTGCGGATCGCTGTCGATGAAGGCGAAGAAGGCATCCAGGTCACCCTTGAAGCCCACCTTGTCCTTCAGCGCCGTCATTTCACCCTTGATGCGCTCCACTTCCTTCAGGCCCAGCGCGTGGATCTCGTCGGCCGTCATGTTGGTGGTGGTCATCTGGCGCAACTGGTACTCGTAGTACGCCTTGCCGTTCGGGTGCGTGCTGCCGACGCCGGTGGCGTTCTCGCCCGCGTTCGGCAGGTCCTCCTGGCACCACGCGATGACGCGCTCATAGGCGGGCTTGAACTGCTCCAGCAGTGCCTTGCGCGCCTCTTCCTTCAACGCGGCGCCACGTTCGGCGCTGACCTTGCCGCTCTTCACCAGCGCGTCGGCCTTGGCCTGCGCGTCGGCCCAGATCGCCGAATCCTTGCCCGAGGAGAACGGGGCGCCGGCGATGACCTTCTTCGACTGGTCGATGACGCCTTCATAGGCGAACCTGGGCGGACGGATGCCCTGCCCGGCCGACTTGCGCGCACGCTCAAGCAGCTGGTCGAACGCACGTGCGCTGGCGTTGAGGCGCGACACGTAAGCGGTGTAGTCCGATTCCTCTTCCACCTTGTGGAAGCTGATCATCACGGTGGGGAAGAAACTCTGCGCACCGTTCATCTGGTCGAACGCATACCCGTCCACCAGGAAGGGCAAGCCATCGCGGGCGTTCTCGTACTGCAGCTTCCACAGGTCGTAGGACAACTTGCCCTCGTCGCTCAGCTTGGCGTAGTCGAAGGTCTTCTCCATCTCCTCGACGCTCGCCTTCTGCCAGGCCACCTGGTCAAGCTGGGCCTTCTCGGACAGGTCGTCGATCTGGTCGTACAGGTCCTTGCGGCCCTGGAACGTCAGCTGCAGCGGGCTGAACTTCAGTTGTTCCTCGTACTTCTTCTCGAACCACTGGTTGAGGCGCTCGGTCTCGGCCGCGATGTCGGCCTGCGAGACGGTGGCGGCAGGCGTGGCGGCGGTGCCGGTTTCGGGCGAAGCAGCGCGGTCGCAGGCGGTCAGGGCCAGCGCCATGGCACAGACGATCAGGGTTTTACGCATCGGGTTCTCCAGGAGGGACACGGGAGACAGACCCCCGCACCGGAGCACTCTAGCGGACCGTAAGGCGGCCCGTCCCATTACTAAAGATGGGGGGCGCCATGGCAGCCATTGGGCGTGCAAGGCGAAGAACGCGCCGCCGCGCGCCCGGATGGCGAACAAGATCGCCTCGCGGCGCGACGGCATCCGGATCCGCAGCCCCAAAAAAAGAAAACGGACGCCGCCAGGACAGCGGCGCCCGTTGCAGGAACCGCAGGCTCAGCGCAGCCCGGTTTCGTTGCGGGCGATGACCAGGCGCTGGATCTCGCTGGTGCCTTCGTAGATCTCGGTGATCTTGGCATCGCGGAAGTACCGCTCCAGCGGCATTTCCTTGGAATAGCCCATGCCGCCGTGGATCTGCACGGCCTGGTGGGTGATCCACATGGCCGCTTCGGAGGCGGTCAGCTTGGCGATGGCCGCTTCGTTGCTGAAGCGCTGGTCCTGGCCCTTCACCCAGGCTGCGCGCAGCGTCAGCAGGGTTGCAGCGTCAAGCTTGCACTTCATGTCGGCGATCTTGGCCTGGGTCATCTGGAAGGTGCCGATGGGCGCACCGAAGGCCTTGCGCTCCTTGACGTAGGCGAGCGTGGCCTCATACGCCGCGCGCGCGATGCCGATGGCCTGGCTGGCGATGCCGATGCGGCCGGCGTCCAGCACGCCCATGGCGATCTTGAAGCCTTCGCCCTCCTTGCCCAGCACGTCGTCGGCAGCGACCACGTAGTCGGTGAACTCGATCTCGCAGGTGGCCGAGGCACGGATGCCCAGCTTGGGCTCGGTCTTGCCGCGATGGAAGCCCGGCAGCGTGGTGTCGATCAGGAACGCGGTGATGCCACGCGCGCCCTTGTCGGGCTCGCTCATGGCGAACAGCACGATGTACTTGGCGACCGGGCCGGAGGTGATCCAGCTCTTCTTTCCATTGATGACGAAGCTGCCATCGGCCTGCTTGACCGCCCGGCACCGCATCGAGGTGGCATCGGAGCCGGACTGCGGCTCCGTCAGCGCGAAGGCGCCGATCTCGGCCCCCTCGGCGATCGCGCGCACGTACTTCTGCTTCTGCGCCTCGGTGCCGAACTTCAGGATGCCGTTGCAGAACAGCGAGTTGTTCACCGACATGATGGTGGAATGCGCGGCGTCGCCGGCGGCGATCTCGATCATCGCCAGCACGTAGGCGATCGGGTCCATGCCCGCGCCACCGTATTCGGCCGGCACTTCGATGCCCATCAGCCCGTTCTCGCCCAGAAGGCGGATGTTGTCCAGCGGGAACTCGCCCACCTTGTCGAAGTGCTCGGCGCTGGGCGCGATCTTTTCCTGCGCAATCCGGCGCGCCACGTCCTGGATCATCAACTGCTCTTCGGTGAATGCGAAATCCACGGCTGTTGCCCTTCACTGTTTGTTGAATACCAATTGTAACCCGCGACCATCCGCGGGCGTATGCCGGGGTTGACCCGCCCCCTCGCTGGCCGGACAATATCTCTATATCGCGATAGGAAGATATTTATGGATCTGGAAGCCTGGTCGACCCGCCTGAAAGTCTTCGCCGACGCCACCCGGGTACGCCTGCTGGCGCTGCTGGAGCGCGAGGAACTGACCGTGGCCGAGCTCTCCGCGATCACCCAGCTGGCGCAGCCGCGCGTATCCACCCACCTGGCCCGCCTGAAGGAAGCCAACCTGGTACGCGACCGCCGCGCCGGCGTTTCAGCCTATTACCGGTTCGACGAGGAACATCTGGATCCCGTGCAGCGCGAGCTCTGGCGCAGCCTGCGCCAGGGCAGCGACGACCCGCTGCTCCGGCAGGACGCCGAGCGCGTCGCCTCCGTGCTGGCCAATCGCGCCGCCGACCAGAACTGGGCGGACTCGGTCGCCGGCGACATGGAGCGGCACTATTCGCCCGGCCGCACCTGGGAAGCCCTCGCCCGTACCGCGTTGCCCCTGCTGGAGACCGGCGACGTGCTGGACATCGCCTCCGGCGACGGCGTGCTGGCCGAACTGCTGTCCCCGCATGCCAGCCGCTACGTCTGCGTGGACACCAGTGCCCGCGTCGTGGCCGCGGCGGGCGAGCGCCTGCGCCGTTTCCCCAACGTCGAAGTGCGCGAGGGCGACATGCATGCCCTGCCCTTCAAGGACAACAGCTTCGACCTGGTCGTGCTGATGCACGCCCTGACCTATTCGACCAAACCCGCCCAGGCGGTCAGCGAAGCGGCGCGGGTGTTGCGCAAGGGCGGCCGCCTGCTGCTGAGCAGCCTGGCCAAGCACGAGCACCGTTCCGTCGTGGAAGCGTATGGCCACGTCAACCTCGGTTTCAGCGAGAAGGAACTGCGCAAGTTCGCCGAGAAGGCGGGGCTGGAAATCGCCAACAGCGAGACCGTCACGCGCGAACGCCGCCCACCCCATTTTGAAGTCCTGTCGCTGACCGCTCAGAAGCCATGAAAACCCTCCCCTGGCTGAAGCCGGCACGCGCCGCCGCGCTTCACGACGCGCTTGAACGCCGCATCCTGATCATCGATGGCGCGATGGGCACCATGATCCAGCGCCACCGGCTGGAAGAAGCCGATTACCGCGGCGAACGCTTTGCGGACGGCTACGACAGCCAGCATGCGCATGGGGAAGGCTGCGGCCATGACATGAAAGGCAACAACGACCTGCTGCTGCTGAGCAAGCCGGAAGTCATCGCAGGCGTGCATACCGCCTACCTGGAAGCCGGCGCCGACCTGGTCGAAACCAATACGTTCAACGCGACGTCGGTCAGCCAGGCCGACTACCACCTTGAACACCTGGTCTATGAACTCAACAAGGCCGGGGCCGCGGTCGCGCGTGCCTGCTGCGATGCCGTCGAAGCGGACGATCTTGCCAAGGGCAGGCCCGACAAGCCGCGCTTCGTGATCGGCGTGCTGGGCCCGACCAGCCGGACCGCCTCCATCAGCCCGGATGTCAACGACCCCGGCTATCGCAACACCAGCTTCGACGAGCTGCGTGCGACCTACCGCGAGGCCATCGATGGGCTGATCGACGGCGGCGCTGACACGCTGATGGTGGAAACCATCTTCGACACGCTCAATGCCAAGGCCGCGCTGTATGCCATCGAGGAAGTCTTCGATGCACGTGGGGGCCGCCTGCCGGTCATGATCTCCGGCACCATCACCGACGCCTCCGGACGCACGCTGTCGGGGCAGACCGCCGAAGCTTTCTACACCTCCGTCGCGCACGGCCGCCCCTTGTCGGTGGGCCTGAACTGCGCGCTGGGCGCCAAGGATCTGCGTGAGCATGTGGAAACACTCGCCACCGTGGCGGACAGCTACGTCAGCGCGCATCCCAATGCCGGCCTGCCCAATGCGTTTGGCGAATACGACGAAACACCCGAGGAGATGGCGGCCACGCTGAAAGAGTTCGCGCAGTCAGGCCTCCTGAACCTGGTCGGCGGTTGCTGCGGCACCACGCCCGCCCACATCCAGGCGATCGCCGAGGCCGTCGCAGGCCTGCCGCCGCGCCGATTGCCACGGTCGCTGGAGCAGGCCGCATGAGCCGTGCAAGCAACCACACCCGCCTGTCGGGGCTGGAGCCACTGGTCATCACGCCGGACCTGCTGTTCATCAACGTGGGCGAGCGCACCAACGTCACCGGCAGCGCCCAGTTCCGCAAGCTGATCAAGGAAGAGCGCTACGAAGAGGCCGTCGAAGTCGCCCGCCAGCAGGTGGCCAACGGCGCGCAGATCCTCGACGTCAACATGGACGAGGGCCTGATCGATTCCGAGAAGGCGATGACGCGCTTCCTCAACCTGATCATGTCCGAGCCGGACATCGCCCGCATCCCGGTGATGGTGGATTCGTCCAAGTGGAGCGTGATCGAGGCTGGCCTGAAATGCCTGCAGGGCAAGAGCGTGGTCAACTCGATCTCGCTGAAGGAAGGCGAGGAAGCCTTCGTCGACCAGGCCCGCAAGGTGCTGCGTTACGGCGCCGCCGCGGTGGTGATGGCGTTCGACGAAGCGGGACAGGCCGACACCTGCGCGCGCAAGGTCGAGATCTGCACGCGCGCCTACCGCATCCTGACCGAGGAAGTCGGCTTCCCGCCGGAAGACATCATCTTCGACCCCAACATCTTCGCGGTAGCAACCGGCATCGAGGAGCACGACAACTACGCCGTCGACTTCATCGAGGCCACCCGCATCATCCGGCAGACCCTGCCCCACTGCCACGTGTCCGGCGGCGTGTCGAACGTGTCGTTCTCGTTCCGCGGCAATGAACCCGTGCGGCAGGCCATCCACGCCGTGTTCCTCTACCACGCCATCAAGGCCGGCATGGACATGGGCATCGTCAATGCCGGCGCCATGCCGATCTACGACGACCTGGAGGCCGACCTGCGGGAACGCGTCGAGGACGTGGTGCTCAACCGGCGCAAGGACGCCACCGAGCGCCTGCTGGAGATCGCCGACCGCTACAAGGGCAAGAAGGGCGAGGCCCAGGTGGAGAACCTGGCATGGCGCGAGAAGCCCGTCCGCGAGCGGCTGGCACATGCGCTGGTGCACGGCATCGATGCCTTCGTGGACGAAGATACCGAGGAGGCCCGCCAGCAGGCCACGCGTCCGCTGGATGTCATCGAAGGCGCGCTGATGGACGGCATGAACGTGGTCGGCGACCTGTTCGGCGCCGGCAAGATGTTCCTGCCCCAGGTGGTCAAGTCGGCGCGTGTCATGAAGAAGGCGGTCGCCTACCTGCTGCCTTACATCGAAGCCGAGAAACTGCGCACCGGCGATGTCGGCAAGTCCAACGGCAAGATCGTCATGGCCACCGTCAAGGGCGACGTGCACGACATCGGCAAGAACATCGTCGGCGTGGTGCTGGCGTGCAACAACTTCGACGTGGTGGACCTGGGCGTGATGGTGCCCACGCAGAAGATCCTCGATACCGCGAAGGCCGAGAACGCCGACCTGATCGGCCTGTCCGGGCTGATCACCCCGTCGCTGGAGGAAATGACCCACGTCGCGCGCGAGATGCAGCGGCAGGGGTTCTCCATGCCGCTGCTGATCGGCGGCGCGACCACGTCCCGCGCGCATACCGCGCTGAAGATCGATCCGCATTACGACGCACCGACCGTCTGGGTGAAGGATGCTTCGCGCGCGGTGGGCGTGGCGCAGTCGCTGATCTCGCGCGACATGCGCGAGGCCTTCGTCGCCGCCAACGATGCCGACTACGCCGAGATCCGCCAGCGCCACCGCAACCGGGGCGACGCCAAGCGCCTGGTGTCGCTGGAAAAGGCGCGCGGGCAGAAGTTCGACGGCGGCTGGGCCGGCTACGTCCCTCCCGTTCCCAACACGCCCGGCATCACCGTGCTGGACGACTATCCGCTCACCGATCTGATTGACGTGATCGACTGGACGCCGTTCTTCCAGGCCTGGGAGCTCGCCGGCAAATACCCGGCCATCCTGACCGATACCGTGGTCGGCACGCAGGCCAGCGAGCTCTACCGCGACGCGCGGGCGATGCTGGACAGGATCGTCGCCGAGAAATGGCTGACCGCCAGGGCCGTCTTCGGGCTGTGGCCCGCCAACAGTGTCGGCGACGATGTCGAACTGCTGCACGAAGGCAGGACGGAACGCCTGCACTTCCTGCGCCAGCAGGTCGACAAGCCGGCCGACCGGCCGGACTTCTGCCTGGCCGATTTCATCGCACCGAAGGACAGCGGCAGGCAGGACTGGATCGGCGGTTTCGCCGTCACGGCCGGCATCGGCATCGATGCGCACGTGGCGCGCTTCGAGGCCGACCATGACGATTACAACGCCATCCTGCTGAAGGCGCTGGCCGACAGGCTGGCGGAAGCGCTCGCCGAGCGCCTGCACCAGCGGGTACGCAAGGAGTTCTGGGGATTCGCGGCGGACGAGGATCTGGACAACGAAGCCCTGATCGCCGAGCAGTACCGCGGCATCCGCCCGGCCCCCGGCTATCCGGCATGCCCCGAACACAGCGAGAAGGCCACGCTGTTCCGCCTGCTGGATGCGGGCACCAACGCCGGTATGACGCTGACCGAGAGCTTCGCCATGCTGCCCACGGCGGCCGTTTCCGGTTACTACTTCAGCCATCCGCAGAGCCAGTACTTCGTCGTCGGGCGCGTCTCGAAGGAACAGGCCGCCGACTACGCCCGACGCAAGGGCGTCGAGCTGGCGCAGGCGGAGCGTTGGTTGGCGTCCAATCTCGACTACGACCCGGAGTGATCCCGCGGGCGATGCCCGGAGGCCGGCAACCTCGTCGGCGCCATGACAAAGGCCCGCTTGCGCGGGCCTTTGTCTGTCAGGGCAACGCCGATCTCCGGGATCAGAACGACGCGCTGAGTGTCAGCATGGTCTGGCGCGGCGCCCCGCTCAACAGCGTGGCATACGTGCCGGCCGGGTCCGACACCACGAAGCCATTGGTGCCGATGGTGGAGAAGTAGTCCTTGTCCGTCAGGTTGGTGACGTGCAGCGACAGCCGCAGGTCTTCCATCGGCCCCACTTCGCCGAAGCTCCACGAACCGCCGGCATTGGCCAGCCAGAACGACGGCACGCCGGAATCGTTCGAATACGTGTAGTAGCGCTTGCCGGTGTAGTTGGCGCCAACGCTCAGTTCGAGCGGGCCGCGTGTCCACGTCAGCGAGGTGGAGAACATCTCCTCGGGCGTGTTGACGGTCTGCTTGCCCTCGATTTCCACCAGGGTGGTGCCGTTGAGGTAGTTCGAATCGTAGGTGGATTCATTCCACGACAGCGTGTTGTACCAGCGCAGGCCTTCGATGGGCGTCCACACCAGCGTGGCCTCGGCACCCTCGCTGGTCACCGAACCGACGTTGGCGAATGCCGAGGGACAGCCCTGGATGCCGGAGCACTGCGCCACGGACAGCAGGCGATTCTCGAACTTCACGTGGTACAGCGCCAGCGACGCCTGAAGCGTCTCGCCGGAATGGCGGAAGCCCGCTTCCACCGTCTCGCTGCGCTCCGGTTGCAACTGGCCGGCGAACGCATCGAAGGCCACCTGGGTGGTGGCGAACGGGCCGGTGATACCTGCCTGGAATGCGGCCATGTTCTCCGCATAGGACGCGAAGATCTCGTTGTTCCCGTTCAACCGGTAGCTGGCACCCAGTTGCGGCAGGAAGCTGTCCTTGACGGTCAGGTCGCCCTCGGCATAGCGGGAGACGAACGTACCGGCTGGAATACGCGATTCGATCTCCACGCGCGGGCTCTTGAAGCCGATATCCACGGAGAGCCGGTCGTCCAGCAGCCGGATGGTGTCTTTCAGGTAGAACTGGCGCGTCTTCACGTCGAAGCGCTGGTAGAACTGGCGGATGTCCGGACCGCGCAGGAAGAAACTGTCGTCTATCGGGCCGTTGATGAAGTAGTAATTGCACTGCACCGTGTGACCGTTGTCTTCCAGCCACAGGCCACCTTCGATGCGATGGTTGCCCAGCGTCCAGTCCAGACCGGCCATCACGCCGGTGCGATCGATGCCGTATTCGGTGGTGCGCAGCGAAATGGGCACGGTGGCCGAGGACGGCACGTAAGGCGTGAACCAGTGACCCTGGCCACGGTTGGTGTGGTGGTAGACCGTCGCATGCAGGCGAACGTCCTGGGCAAGGCCGAAGTCGCCGGACAGCCCCAGCACACCGTCATCGCGCAGGCCACGCGCGTCGTAGTACGCATCGTCGAGATTGTTGACCCCTCCCGTGAAAATGCCATTGGCCGAATCCACGGCACGCTGCCAGTCTGGGCGGTAGTTGTCCCAGTCCCAGCCCAGGCGGCGCCGGGAATCCAGCGACAGGTCCTGGTAGTCGTTTTCGTCGCGTTTGGACGTGGTCGCCAGCAGGCTGATGCGATGGTCGCCGAAATCGTAGACCGCCTTCAGGTTCACCTGGTCCTGCTTCTGTTCGCCGTCGCCCTTCCACTTGTCCATGCGCGACGTCATGCCGGACAGGTACATGGCAAAACCCTGGTGATCACCGGTATCCAGGCGCGCATAGGTGCGGCGCGTGGCGTCGCTGCCCACCGTCTGGGACAGCTGCACGCCGAACGCCGGCAAGGGGTCGGCCGAGGAGAACTGGATGGTGCCGCCCAGATTGCTGGTGGATGCGGTGTTGACGCCGCCGATGCCTTCGGCCAGTTCTGCACCGGCCAGATTTTCCGAGATCAATGCGCGGCTGATATGCAGGCCGTTGTTGTTGCCATAGCTCATGTCACCCAGCGGGATGCCGTCCAGCGTGAAGCCCAGCTGGTTCTGGTTGAAACCACGTAGGCTGATGCGCGCCGACCATTCATAGGCACCGAAGGCGTCCGCCGACTGGAAGTTGACGCCCGGCAGGTCCGCCAGCAGCTTCAACGGACTGGTGCCCGGCGGCAGTGCGCGGATGCGTTCGGGGGAAAGGCGTTGCACCTGGCGGGTCTCGCCCAGGCCGATCACGGAAACGGTATCGAGTGTCTGCGCGCTGGCGTCGGCGCCTGCCGCGCCCGCATCCGGACTGGCGCCGTCCTGCGCGAATGCCGTCGAGGCGTACAACGCGCCCATCACGGCCAATGCCATGGTGCTCTTCTTCAACATGTGAGTTCCCGTGGGGAAGGACCGCAGCGCCCTTGGCCACGGTCCGTCGAGGTGGAGGAATGGCGCGCCTGCATGCATACGGTCGCGGCAAGCGCGCTGGATATGGTGTTCAGTGCGCATGACGCGCAGATGGCGGCCTACTTACGGTTGCAAGACAATCACCTGCAACGCGTGGTGCGGATACGATCAGGGCAGCAGGGCGCGGCCTTCCGCCTGATCGAGCTTCAACTGCATGACGCGCGCCAGTGTCGGTGCGATGTCGCGCATGTCGATGCTGCCGAAGCTGCCCTTGCCAATCCCCTTACCCTGCAGGACGAACACCGCATCCATCTCGGGCACGTCGGGCGAATAGCCATGCATGCCGCGATAACTGCTGTCGGCCAGCAGCGGCGCGGCCGGATCACGGCCGATCTGGAAACCCGGCTTGAACAGCACCAGGTAGTCGGCACGCGCGCCGCCCAGCCTGGCGATGGCATCGGCATCCAGTACCTGGTCGATGCCGTTGGCCGAATCGCCGGCCAGTGTTGCCAGCAGTGCCCTCACCTTCTCGCGCACCACGCTATCCCCTGCATCGCGCAGCACCACCGAGGCACTGCCGGCCGCTGGCCACAGAGCTGCCTGCCAGCCACTGACCTGCTTCCTGTCGTCCACCGTGATCAGTCCTGCCTGGATGAAAGCGCCGAACAGATTGACGTCCGTGCGCAACGCGGCAAAACCGTGGTCTGACACGAGTGCGACCACGGTATCGGGATCCTGTTGCCGCAGTGAGGCCACCAGCTCGCCGATCGTGGCATCCAGTCGGCGCAAGGCATCGCGTGCCTGCGCGGAACCCGCGCCGTGACGGTGCTCTTCATGATCCAGTCCGGCGAAATAGACGGTCATGAAACCAGGCTTCCGCAATGCGAACAATCGCGCGGCGAAGCGTGCACGGCGCTCGTCCGCGTCGACGCTTTCATCGATGCCGTCGGGATACGGGCCCACGCCTGCTTCCAGCGCCGGCAGCAGGCCGGGAGTCGCCAGGGCGGCCAGCAGCTTGCGGTCGTCGGCCGTCCCGGTACGCCATATCTGTGGCAGGTTGGCGTCCACGGCCGCGCCCACGCTGACCGGCCAGTGCACGTTGGCGGTCACGCGGCCGCTCTTGCGGGCCGCGTCCCACAAGGTGTCCACCTTGAAGTCGGACGCGTACCAGTACCAACCGGTCTGGTTCTTGAACTCGGGATCGAAGGTCAGATTGCTGCCGATGCCGTGCCGGGCCGGCGATACGCCGGTCAGCATCGTCGCGTGGCTGGGATAGGTCAGCGTCGGCATCACGCCGCGTACGCGTTCTGCGTAGCGGCCTTCATCGATCAGCCTGCGCAAGTGCGGCAATGGCACCGCGCGTGCGCCGGTGTCATGCAGATCGGCCGGGCGCAGGCCATCCACCGAAATCAATACGACGGGGGCCGCCCAACCGGGCAGCGCGATGCTTGCCAATGCCAGCACAAGCAGCCGCATCACCCGCCAGGACCACCGTCCGCCGCCACACATTCCGGTTCGCATGCCGATCCGTCCCGCTCGCCACCCGTCGTGGCCCGCGCATTGAAGACGGGAGTGATGAAAGCCGTATGACACCTGGCGACCCGTCGCCCCTGGCTGGCTAGAATGCACAGGCTCGCCATGCGGTTCCCGACCGCCCGCCAGGAACCGAACGGATGCACCCTGCCCTGACTGCCCCACCCAGCGCCAATGCGGCCTTCATCAAGCGCCACGCCGCTGCGGGCCGCATCGGGCTCTCCGGTGGACGCGACTGGATCAACACCCTCATCCGCAAGGCGCAGGCGCCCCTCACCGGCGATGGCCATCGCAGCCTCTGGTCGCACGCTTTCATCTTCATGGAACAACGTATCGACGGGCATTGGTGGGTGCTGGAATCGGACCTGGACCTGCGCTACCGGCAGATCCGGCTGGGCGTGCAGGAAAACCGCGCCGACCGCTATTTCGACGACGACCTCTTCCCCAATGTGGCGATCCTGGATTTCGGCCTGGATGCCACCCAGGTGAAGCAGCTGCAGATCGCGGGGTTGGACCTGTTGGCCGGCCTGTCGAGCTATTCGCTCAGCGAGCTGGTCGGCACGCTGTTCGCCATGCACAGCACGCGCCTTCGGCAACGCAACAACCTGCTGGCCAAGGAAGGCGCGCTGTACTGCTCCGCGCTGGTGCAGCACTGCTATGCCGCGGCCGGACTGGACTTCATCCCCGGTGTGCCCGGCAAGAATATCGCCCCGCACGATCTGTACGACTCGCCGCTGCCGCACCAGACGCACTCCCTGATCCGCGACCTGGGCATCTCGCGCTTGCGACGCCTGGCACACCGCGTGGACGATGTGCTGCATACGCCGGTCGAAGACCTGCTGTGACGACCGCGCGATGACGATGCCGCCACCCGAGGGCTCGGCCGCACCGGCGTATCCGGCGGCCCGGCTGTCCAGCTTCTACTTCAGCTACTACGCCGTGCTGGGCGCGTTCACGCCTTACTGGGGCCTCTATCTGCAGTCGCGCGGCCTGGACGCGGCGGCGATCAGCGTGCTGATGAGCCTGTGGTATGCCACGCGCATCGTGTCCCCCACGCTCTGGACCACGCTGGCTGCACGATCACCGCACCCGATCCGTTGGCTGCACCTGGGCTGCCTGTTGGCACTCGCCTGCTTCACGTTGTTCCTGCTGCCGATGGCGTTCGCGGGATTGTTCGCGGTGATGTTCGCCTACTGCTTCTTCTACAACGCGGTCATGCCGCAGTTCGAAGCGATCACGATGTCGCACCTTGGGGCACGCAGCGACCGCTACGGCCTGATCCGCGTGTGGGGATCGATCGGGTTCATCGTCGTGGTGGCCCTGTTCGGCTGGCTGATCGACCAGGATCAGCTGGGCGTCGCGGCCCTGCCCTGGCTGATGCTGCCGGTGCTGGCAGGCGTGCTGTTGTCCGCGCTTCGCAACCGGTATGCGCATGAGCCCGAGCACAAGGCGGTCGATCCGAAGGACGGATTCCGCGTGCGCCTGAAGCAGCCCCCCGTCATCGCGTTCTTCGTGGCGGCGTTCCTGGCGCAGATCTCGTTCGGCCCGTTCTACACGTTCTTCTCGATCTACCTGTCCGAGCACGGCTATGCCACGTCCACCCAGGGCGTGCTGTGGTCGGTGGGCGTACTGGCGGAGATCGGCGTGTTCTTCCTGTCCAGCCATATTTTCCGCCGCTGGGATGCCGGGCGGGTATTGATGGTGGCGCTGCTGAGCGCGTCACTGCGCTGGTGCGTGACGGCGCTGTTCCCCGACAGCCTGCCGATCATGGTGCTGGCGCAGCTGACGCATGCGCTCAACTTCGGCGCGTTCTTCGCCGCCGCCATGCAACTGCTGGTGCGCTTCTTCCCGGGCCGGATGAATGGCCACGGACAAGGCGTGTTCTACGGCCTGTCCTCGGGTGTCGGCGGCGTCGCCGGCGCACTTATCGCCGGCCAGCTCTGGCGGTTCGGTGGCGAAACCGCTTTCCTCGCCTCTTCCGCCATCGCTCTGCTGGCCGCACTGATCGTGTGGCATTGGCTGGTGCGGCATCCGCGAAACCAGACCGTGCCTGGCACCCCTGATTGAACCGCGTCACCTACCCTCGCAGGCCTGCAGGAAACTAGTGATGCTGTCCGCCGCCTCGCGAGGCGCGTGCTGGAAAAGGAAGTGGGGTGCGGCAATGCGATGCATCACGGCGTGAGGAGCCAAACGGCTGATCTTCCTGCCTGCATGTGGCCCTATCAACCTGTCCTGGTTTGCTTGCAGGTACAGCAGCGGAATCTCCAGCTTCGACAGTTCATCTCTCACGTCCACGCGCAAGGCGGCCATCGCGCGCCCATGCAGCGTCCGCAGCGGCAGGCTATCGAGCGCGCCTTCAAGATCGCGCTCGATGCTGCTGGGAACATCGCGCCCCATCAGAAGCTCACGAAGAAGCCATCGCGGCGGCCGTAGCAAAGGCATGCGTTCCATGAGCGTCGCGAGCACCGTGCTGGCGGGCAGCGGTGCGTGCACGAACGTCGCGGCCAACACTAACGCCTTCCGCATTCGGGGCCGGCGGTGGGCGAGCAACACCCCCAGCGGTCCGGCAAACGATTCGGCGACCAGCGCGAAAGGACGGTCGGAAGGCAACTGCACCGACAGCGCCTGCGCCAAGGCAGCATAACCATCGAAACGCTGACTGTCGTAAGCGAGCACCTGGATGGAGACCTGGTCACCCAGTTCGCGCACCAGCGGTTCGTACAGATGACCCGTCCCATCCAGCCCGGGCAGCAGACAAAGCGTCATCCGCTCCGGCGGCATGTCACCACACCAGGTCGTCAGGCACCTGGTACTGCGGATCTGCGTAGGGGTCGTCGCCAGCGGGCGCGTTCGGATCGACTTTCAGGGCCACGGCCGGGGCGAAGATGGCTTCGGCTTCGGCCAGCACGGCGGCGGTGACAAGCAGGTAGCGTCCGTTCTGCTGCAGCACGCCCAGTTCACCGGCGTTGAGCGCCTTTAGCTGGGTGGCATTGACGTAGACGCGCTTGATCTTGCCGCCGTACTCGAAATGCCGCGCGATGTCGGCTTCGGCATCGTTCAGCGACTTGTCCTTGAGGAAGACCTCCAGTGCGGCCTTGGCTTCACGACGGAGGCGGGCTTCTTCCTGCTTGAGGCGTTCGGCCTCGATGCGTTCGTCCTTCTCGCGCTGCGCACGGATCGCGTAGGCCTTGGCCAGGTCCATTTCCCCGGCGCTGCGCTTGCCCTGTGGCCTGGGAGGCTGCGAACCCTGCGGCCGCGCCCCACTTCGCGCCGGCCGCTCGCCGGGCTTGCCCTGCCCCGCTGGCGAAGACCGGGGCCCGCCGGGCTTGTGGCCCCCGGGCTTGTGCCCACCGGGTTTCTGGCCGTCGCGCCTCTGATCGGGCTTGCGCTCGGGCTTGCGCTCGGGCTTGGGCGCAGGCTTGAAGCCCAGGCCCAGCAATTGATCCTTGAGTGAATCGCTCATGCGTACTTTCGTTGTGGGGGACATGCAGCGCCGCGTGGCGGGCGCATCCCAAGCGTATCAATAATGCGGCGGTGGCGGTTCGTCCGCGGGATCGTGGTCGTCGTACAGCGTGGTGCGCACCTTGCGCAGGTCTTCCAGCATGTGGCGCAGCAGTTCGGCGGTACGGCTGTTCTCGGCACGCGCGTCGGCCAGTGCCTCGCTCAGTTCACCCAGTGCGTGTTCCTGGAACGCCAGCCGCGTTTCCAGTTCGACCAGGCGCAGTTCCAGCGCACTGCCGGGCAGCGGCAATTCATTCTGCACGGACGGATCTCCCTCGGCCGATGCCGTAGTACGCCAGGCCCGCCGCCTCGACCTCGGCCGGGTCGTAGAGATTGCGGCCGTCGAAGATCACGGCATCCCCCAGCGCCTGCTGCAGGCGCGCGAAATCGGGACTGCGGAACTGTTTCCATTCGGTCACCACGACCAGCGCATCGGCGCCCTGCAGTGCATCGGCGGCGCTTTCGCACAACACCAGGTCATCGCGCTCGCCGAAGATGCGCCGCGCCTCGTGGCTGGCTTCAGGGTCATAGGCGCGCACGGTGGCGCCGGCTTCCCACAACTCGGCCAGCAGGCGTCGACTGGAGGCTTCGCGCATGTCATCGGTATTGGGTTTGAAGGCCAGGCCCCACACGGCGAAGGTTTTGCCACGCACGCCTTCGTCCTCGCCCCGGTCGAAGTGGCGCTGGATCAGTTCGAACAGATGGCCCTTCTGGTGGTCGTTGACCGCTTCCACCGCCTCCAGCAGGCGCGGCTGGTAGCCGGTCTGCTGGGCGATGCGCGCCAGCGCCTGCACGTCCTTGGGAAAACAGGAACCGCCATAGCCCGCGCCGGGGTAGATGAAATGCCAACCGATGCGCGGATCGGAACCGATCCCCTGCCGCACCTGCTCCACGTCGGCGCCCACGCGCTCGGCGATGTTGGCGATCTCGTTCATGAAGCTGATCTTGGTGGCCAGCATGGCGTTGGCCGCGTACTTGGTCAGTTCGGCCGAGCGCACATCCATCACCACGATGCGCTCGTGGTTGCGGTTGAACGGAGCATACAGGCGGCGCAGTTTCTCCACCGCCGACGGACTGGCCGCGCCGATGACGATGCGGTCCGGACGCATGCAGTCGTTGACCGCATCGCCTTCCTTCAGGAATTCGGGGTTGGACACCACGTCGAACGCGATGGCCTTGCCGCGCAGCTCCAGCTCGGCCTGGATGGCGGCCTGCACCTTGTCCGCCGTGCCCACCGGCACCGTGGACTTGTTGACCACCACCGTCGGGCGTTCGATGTGCTGGCCGATGGTGCGTGCCACGGCCAGCACGTACTGCAGGTCGGCACTGCCGTCCTCGTCCGGCGGCGTCCCCACGGCGATGAACACCAGTTCGCCGTGGCCGATGGCCTGGGCGGCATCGGTGGTGAAGCGCAGGCGCCCGGCGGCGTGGTTGGCTTTCACCATTGACGCCAGCCCAGGTTCGTAGATCGGCACCACGCCCCGGTTGAGGCCATCGACCTTGGCCTGGTCGATGTCCACGCAGACCACATCGTGGCCCACGTCGGCCAGGCAGGTACCCGTCACCAGGCCCACGTAGCCGGTACCGAAGATCGCGACACGCATCAGCGCGTTTCCGAAGTCAGGGGATTACGAATAGAGCAGCGGGTTATTGCAGGATGCCCATCAGCTCGACATCGAACGTCAGCGTCGCGTCCGGGCCGATGGTGCCGCCCGGCGCGCCCTGCGGCCCGTATGCCAGGTTGGACGGAATCCAGAAGCGGTACTTGGCACCCACCGGCATCAGCGACACGCCCTCGGTCCAGCCGGCGATCACGCCATTGAGGGGGAACTCGGCCGGCTGGCCGCGCTGGTAGGAGCTGTCGAACACCGTGCCGTTGAGCAGCTTGCCTTCGTAGTTGACGCGCACGCGGCTGGTCGGCATCGGACGCTGGCCGTTGCCTTCGCGCAGCACCATGTACTGCAGGCCCGACGGCGTGGTGATGACGCCCTTCTGCGTCTTGTTGGCGGTCAGGAACTTCGCACCTTCTTCGCGGTTGCGCTGTGCCTGTGCGCCCTGGCGCTTGGCCAGGTACGCCTGCATTTCGGCCTGGGCCTGCTCGACGGTCAGCAGCGGCGTGCCGCTCTTGCCGGCCACGTTGCGCACGGCCTGGGCCAGCACGGCGGTGTCCACTTCATCCTTGAACGGCATCAGCGAGGGGCCGACCACGTAGGTGCCCAGGAACACGCCCACCTTGGTCTTGTCCACCGCCGGTGGCTTGCTGCCCGGCGCCATGCCCGGTACCGGGGCACCGTCGGCCGCCGCCAGGTTCGCGCGCAGCAGCTGGTCGGTCGCGCGCGCCTCGTCTTCCGACATCAGCGGCGGCTTGCCGGCGAAGGTATTGACCAACGCGCGCTCGAAGGCCGCCACGTCGATGAACGGGCCTACCGGCTGCAGCGAATTGCCCACATCCACGCCGATGGCGTAGCTGACCTTGTCGCGGTCGCTTACCAGCGCCGTCTTGTCCTGTGCAGACACGCTGCCTCCCAGCATCGAAATCGTGATTGCCAACAACACGGCTGCGCCGCGAACCGACTGCTTCATCCTTCACTCCTGGAACCCGCGCCGCGAGAACGGCGCCAAACCGTTATTGTCGCACGCCGGACACGACCGACGGCATCCCTTACTTCACCGCGCGCGGTGCCTTCAGCTCGCGCTGGATTGCCGCGACCAGCGCCGGATCATCCGGCTTCACCTTGCTGGGGAAGTTGGCGACCACGCGCCCATCGCGCGAGATCAGGTACTTGTGGAAGTTCCATCCCGGCGCGACACCGGTGGAGGCCGTCAGCGCGCGATACAGCGGCGTGGCATCGTCACCGGTCACCTTGACCTTCTCGAACATCGGGAACTTCACCCCGTAGGTCAGCGTGCAGAACTCCTGGATGTCCTTCTCGCTGCCCGGCTCCTGTCCCCTGAAATCATTGGACGGGAAGCCCAGCACGGCGAAACCCTGCGCGGCGTACCGCTGGTTGAGCGCTTCTAGCCCTTCGTATTGCGGCGTGTAGCCACATTTACTGGCCGTATTGACGACCAGCAGCACCTGCCCCGCATAGCGTTCCTTCAGGTTCACAGGTGCTTTTCCGGCCAGCGGCCGGTAGCTGACATCCAGCAAACCAGCCGCCAGAGCCGTCGCGGCAACCGCCAGGACTGCCATAAAAGCAAGCAATTTCAAATAATTACGCATCATTACCCCACTCCACTAGTGCGAACATGACAAGTATGCCTTCAGTTGGGTAACAAAACCGGCAGACCCCATTGACGCCCTGTGTTTCGGTGTTATAGTTAAATACAACACCACTCACCCAATCAGGGGGGTCGCCATGAACCAGAAACTCACCCACACCCTGCCCAGCCTGGCCGTCGGCGGCCTGCTGCTGGGCCTGGGCCTGCTGGCCACCGCGTCCGGCAATCGTACCGCCGAGGTCGAGCCGGCCGCGCTGGTCGGCGCGCTGGAAGCGGAGACCCGCGAGATCACCGGTGAAGTAGGCCAGCCCGCACGCCAGCACAAGCGCCGCGCCCGGGCATCGCTGTCCATGCCCTACTTCTCCTTCGGCCAATCACTGCGTCCCAGGGGATAAGCCATGACGTCCATTCAATGGAGCGACGGCGCTCCCATCTACCGCCAGCTGAAGGATCGCGTCATCGCGATGATGCTGGACGGCATCCTGAAGCCGGGCGATGCACTGCCCTCGGTCCGCCAGGTCGCCGCCGAGTACCAGCTGAACCCGATCACCGTCTCCCGCGCCTACCAGGAACTGGCTGACGAAGCCCTGGTGGAAAAGCGCCGCGGCCTGGGCATGTTCGTCACCGACGAAGCGTCCAAGAAGCTGCGCGGCAGCGAGCGCGAGCGGTTCCTGACCGAGGAATGGCCGGCCGTCGCCGAGCGCATCGAGCGCTTGGGCCTGTCCTTAGAAGATCTGCTGCAATCCAAGGGGAACAAGTGATGAGCGCTGCAATCGCCAATACCGTGGTGTCGGCCCACGGCCTGCGCAAGGCTTACCGGAACAAGCTGGCGCTGGACAACACCAGTTTCGAGATCGAGGCGGGCAAGATCATCGGCCTGATCGGTCCCAACGGCGCCGGCAAGACCACCGCGCTGAAGGCCATCCTGGGGCTGACCCCGTTCGAGGGCCAGCTGAAGGTGCTGGGCCTGGACCCGCGCGAACAGCGCGACCAGCTGATGAACGATGTCTGCTTCATCGCCGACGTGGCCGTGCTGCCGCGCTGGATGAAGGTGAAGGAAGCCATCGACTTCGTCGCCGGCGTGCATCCGCGCTTCGACCGCGCCAAGTGCGACCGCTTCCTGGCCGGCACCCAGCTCAAGCCCAACCTGCGCGTGCGCGAAATGTCCAAGGGCATGATCGTGCAGCTGCACCTGGCGCTGGTGATGGCCATCGACGCCAAGCTGCTGGTGCTGGACGAACCCACCCTGGGCCTGGACATCCTGTACCGCAAGCAGTTCTACCAGCGCCTGCTGGAAGACTACTTCGACGAACAGAAGACCATCATCGTCACCACCCACCAGGTGGAAGAGATCGAGCACATCCTCACCGACGTGATGTTCATCCGCGACGGCAAGATCGCGCTGACCGCACAGATGGATGAAGTGGCCGAACGCTATACCGAGGTCCTGGTCACCGGCGATACCGTCGACCAGGCCCGGGCCCTGAAACCCATCGACGAGCGCGCCCTGCCGTTCGGCAAGACCGTGCTGCTGTTCGACGGCGTGCCGAAAGGACAACTGGCCGCCTTCGGCGAAACCCGCACCCCTGGCCTGGCCGACCTGTTCGTCGCCATCATGAAAGGAACCTACGCATGAACGCCGTCACTGCAACCATGGGCAAGACCTCCAAGCCGGGCGCGTTCAAGTGGCTGCTCAAGCGCGAGTTCTGGGAGAACCGCGGTGGCTTCTTCTGGGCGCCGGTGATCACCGGCGGCATCGTCACCACGCTCTACCTGTTGCTGGCGGTGATCGGCAGCATCGCGGCGCGGCGTTCGGACGGCGGCTTCAGGCTGGACGATGCGCCCGAGAAGGCCCACGAGATCCTCGGCGCCTTCGGCGACGGCGTGCTGCTGGCAGGCGTGATGCTGGCGTGCGTGGTGCTGGCCTTCGTGGTGTTCTTCTACGCCCTGGGCACGCTGTATGACGACCGTCGCGACCGCAGCGTACTGTTCTGGAAGTCGTTGCCGGTGTCCGACAGCCACATGGTGCTGTCCAAGCTGGCCTGGGCGCTGCTGCTGGCACCGCTGCTGGCGGTGGGCGTGGGCGTGCTGATCGGCGTGGCGATGTGGATCATCTCGGCGCTGACCATCACGGTCAACGGGCTGCCGGCGGCCGGCGCGGTGTTCACCCACTCGCACCCGCTGCGCATCATCGGCGGCGCCATCGCGTCCCTGCCGGTTTACGTGTTCTGGGCGCTGCCGACCGTCGGCTGGCTGATGTTCTGCTCCGCCTGGGCACGCTCCAAGCCGTTCCTGTGGGCCGTGCTGGTACCGGTGCTGGGCTGCATCATCATCAGCATGATGGAGATCCTGCCCGGCCTGGACATCCGCCACGACCTGATCTGGTACACGGTGGTCTTCCGCGGCCTGCTGAGCGTCGTCCCGGGTACCTGGTTCCCCGCCATCGGCGAAGGCCCGGCCGACCCGAACGTGGAAATCAACACGCCGGACGAACTGGCCAACGCCATCGACCTGACCCGCAGCTGGAATGCCTTCGCCACGGCCGACCTGTGGATCGGCGCGGTCATCGGCGTGGCCCTGATCGCCGGTGCCATCTACCTGCGCCGCTGGCGCGAAGCCGAGTAAGCCACCATCCGCGGGCGGCGCACGCCGCCGCCCGCACCCCACACGCATCCAAGGAGTTCCCCATGCGCACGTCATCCGCCCTGTTGCGAACCAGCTGCCTGCTCGGCGCCATGCTGCTGGTCGCCTGCCAGCCCGCCCAGGACACGGGCACGTCAGCGCCCACCGGCATCGCCGCCAAGGCGATGGACGAAGCGCAGAAGGGACTGGGCCAGGCCAGCAAGGAACTGCAGCAGGCGCGCACGGAAATCGATGCGGCCCGCGCAAAGCTGGCCACCGAGAACATCTCCCTCAACCGCAACGACAAGCAGAACCTGCCCAAGGCGGAAATCACGCCGTCGGGTGAACTGCTGATCGAAGGCAAGGCCGTGGCCACCACGCCGGAGCAGAAGACGCTGGTGCTGGCCTATCGCGCGCAGTTGCTGGAAGTGGTGGGCGATGGCATGGCCATCGGCATGGAAGGCGCCAGCATCGGCATCGATGCGGCCGCGATGGCGCTGAAGGGCGTGCTGGCCGGCCAGTCCGGCGACGAGATCGGCAAGCAGGTCGGCAGCGAGGCCAAGGCCAAGCTCAAGCCGAAGGTGGAGCAGCTTTGCGCCCGCATGCCCGGCCTGTTCGCGGCCCAGCAGGCGCTGTCTGCCAAGCTGCCCGCGTTCACGCCGTACGCCACCATGGACCAGGCGGATGTCGACGACTGCATGAACAACACCGACTGGAATTTCTGACCGCGAAACGTCTGCATCGGCCACCTTCCACGCGAGGACACTCCAGCATGCGCCCCACTTCCCTTGCCTCTTCCCTGCTGGCCCTGCTGGCCCTGACTGCTGCGGGTGCCGCGGCGGCGCAGGAACCGCACTGCAAGCACACGGCGCCGCGCCAGCTGGCGCTCGACCTGGCAGGCGTGAAGGCCGTGGTCTTCGACGTCGGGCCCCATGAGCTGAAGCTGGAGGCTACGCCCGGTGCCAAGGCCAACGTTGCCGGCAAGGCATGCGCATCTTCCGCGGACGCGTTGGCCGGCCTGAAACTCACGCAGGAACGCAAGGGCGACAAGCTGCTGGTGCGTGCCTGGCGCGAAGGTCATTTCTCCGGCATCTCCTTCAAGGAGAACTACGCCTACCAGACGCTCACCGCCAGCGTGCCGGACTCCATTCCGGTGCAGCTGAAGGTCGGTTCGGGCGACGCCTCTGTCAGCGGTGCGCCGGTGCTCAGCATCGACGTGGGCTCGGGCGACGTGAGCGCACATCGCATCCGGGGCCTGGTGGCCGCGTCCGTGGGCTCGGGTGACATCGAACTGCATGACGTCGGCCAGCTGAAGGTCATTTCCATCGGCTCGGGCAGCCTGGAAGCGCATGGCGTGCGTGGCGCGGTGGAGGTCGGCAGCATCGGCTCGGGTGGCTTCGAAGTCACCGGTGTGGATGGCGACGTCCAGATCGGCTCCGTCGGGTCCGGTGGCGCCGACGTGCGCGACGTCAAGGGCAGTGTCGGCGTCGATTCGATCGGCTCGGGCGACGTCGATGCGCGCGTGATCGGCGGCGGGCTCACTGTTCGCTCCGTGGGCAGCGGCTCGATCGGCCACAACGACGTGCGCGGCCCCATCGACACGCCGAAGAAGAAATGAATACCAAAGGACCGACCATGAAACCCATCACCAACCGGCGTATCGCCCTGCTACCGATCACCCTGTCCGTCCTGCTGCTGGCAGCCTGCGGGCCCGGCGGAAACGATGCCGGCCGCACCAGGTCCACCGCGCTCTGGGGCAAGAACGTCACCCTGACGGCGGAGGGCGCCCCCAAAGCCGAGATCACCGCCGAGGGTGACTTCATCGTCGATGGCAAGAAGCTGGCGGTGAATGCCTCGCAGCGCGCGCTGCTGGTGGCGTATCACCGCGAACTGGGCGGCATTGCCGATGCCGGCATCGCCACCGGCAAGGAAGGCGCCAAGCTCGCCGGCAAGGCCGTGGGTGCCGCGGTCAAGGGCATCTTCAGTGGCGAACCCGACAGGATCGAACAGGAAATCGAAGCCGAAGCCAAGAAGGTGGAAGCCGAAGCCATGAAGATCTGCGACCGCCTGCCCGGCCTGTACCAGGCGCAGCAGAACCTTGCGGCCGCGCTACCGGAGTTCACCCCCTACGCCAGCATGGACAGCGGCGACGTGGAGGATTGCCGCAGCGACCAGACGGCCAGCTATGAAGCCGGCAACGAGGTGGGTAAAAACATCGGACAGGCGATCAAGGGCGACGGAGACAACGCGTCGGAGCGCATGAATGCCGCCGACGAAGCCAACGCTGCCGCGGCAACCCCGGAAGAAGCGCCCAAGCCCTGACCCTGGCGTTCGCTGCTGCCCGGCACGCACGCGCCACCCCCCAACGCGTCACAAGGACGACACCCGACATGAGGACCGCTCTGCTCGCCGCGACCCTGGTGCTGGCCATGCCTGCCGCATACGCAGTCGACGCCGTGGATCCCGGGCGCGAGCGTGCCTTCCAGGACCACATCGCCTATGTCGCGACGTTCGCCATGCCGGTGGTGATCGAGAAATGTACCGCGCTGGATGCCACCTACCTGCCGCGGGCCGCGCCGCTGTACTTCCGCTACGTCAACACGCACCAGGACCAGATCGAACGCGGACGGCTGCTCACGCTGGCCGAGTTCGCGCCTGGCGACACGCTGGCCGGGTATCGCGAGCGCACGCTTTCCCAGCGCCTTGGCCGGCTGGACAACGGCACGCCGGAACAGAAGCAGCAGGTGTGCGAAGGCGCACTGGGCATGCTTTCCGGCATGAAGATCTCCGGTGAGTGGCCGCCGCGCGAGTGATGCCGCGCGACGGCGGCCCTAACCGGCTCCGCCGCCCGGCTTCCCGTGGATGCCGCCCTTGGCCAGCACCGCGGGGTCCAGCAGCGGCTTCAGCGTTTTCTCCGGAAGCCCGGTCACTTCACGGGCCACGTCCAGCACCGGACGGTTCTGCTTGTAGGCCTGCTTGGCGATGGCCGCGCCCTTTTCGTAACCGATCACCGGATTCAACGCGGTCACCAGGATCGGATTGCGGTCCAGTGCTTCCCTGACCCGTTCCTGCCGGACCTGGAGGCCGGCGATGCAGTCGTCCGCCAGCAGCCGCGACACATTGGCCAGCAACTGCATGCCGTCCAGCAGGTTGGCGGCGATCAGCGGGAGGGTGACGTTCAACTGGAAATTGCCGGTCTGGCCGGCCACCGTCACCGCCGTGTGGTAGCCCATCACCTGCGCGCAGACCATCACCGTGGCTTCCGGAATCACCGGGTTCACCTTGCCGGGCATGATCGAACTGCCGGGCTGCAGCGCGGGCAGTTCCACTTCCCCCAGGCCGGCCAGCGGGCCGGAATTCATCCAGCGCAGGTCATTGGCGATCTTGGTCAACGCCACTGCCAGCGCACTGAGCTGGCCGGAGAGTTCGACGGCATCATCCTGCGACGCCAGCCCTTCGAACTTATTGGCGGCACTCTCGAAGCGGGTGCCCGTCAGGGTGGACAGCACCTTGGCGACACGGGCGCCGAAGCGCGGGTCGGCGTTGATGCCGGTGCCGATGGCAGTGCCACCCAGCGGCAGCCGGCGCACGCGCTTCACCGTGTCCTCGATGCGCGCCTGCGCGGAGGCCAGCTGCGCCGACCATGCCGAGAACTCCTGGCCGAACGTCAGCGGCATCGCATCCATCAGGTGGGTGCGGCCGGTCTTGACCACCTTGCCCAGCGCCTTGCCGCGCGCATCGATGGTCTTGCGCAGATGCTTGATGGCCGGCAGCAGGTCTTCCACCACCGCCAGCTGCGCGGCCACGCGGATCGCGGTGGGAATGACGTCGTTGGAGCTCTGCCCCAGGTTGACGTGGTCGTTGGGATGGATCGGCTTGCCGCCCCGCGATGCCAGCGTGGCGATGACCTCGTTGGCATTCATGTTCGATGACGTGCCCGAACCGGTCTGGTAGATGTCGATCGGGAACTGCGCATCATGCGTACCCGACGCCACGTCCTGCGCCGCCGCCTGCACCGCCCTGGCGATGCCCTTGGGCAGCAGTCCCAGGTCGGCATTGACCTGCGCCGCGGCGCCTTTCACCAGCCCCAGCGCCCGGATGAAGCCGCGCGGCATCGGCCGGCCGGAAATGGGGAAGTTCTGCACGGCGCGCTGGGTCTGCGCGCCCCACAGGGCATCCGCGGGCACCTGCAGCTCGCCCATGCTGTCGTGTTCGATACGCGTACGGCCGTTACGGGGCGTGCCCGTGGTCTTCTTGCTGGTCATCACCGTCTCCTGGGGGATTCACGGCTTGCACGCCGGCACGCGGACCGGTGGCTGGCGGGCCGACAGGATACGCCAGACCGCGCCATGGCCTTCCCGGGGTAAAATGAAACGATCCTTTTCAGCCCCTGCCCATCCCCATGTCGGATTCGTCCCTGCTTGCCCTCTCCCCGCTCGATGGCCGCTACGCCGGCAAGGTCGATGCGCTGCGCCCCATCTTTTCCGAGTACGGACTGATCAAGGCGCGCGTGAAGGTGGAAGTGGAGTGGTTGCTGGCGCTGGCCGCCGAACCGGGCATCGTGGAGCTGCCGGCCTTCTCCGCCCCCCAGCAGGCGAAGCTGCGCGCGCTGGCCGACGGCTTCAGCGTGGCGCACGCCGCGCGGGTGAAGGAGATCGAGCGCACCACCAACCATGACGTCAAGGCGGTGGAGTACTTCATCAAGGAACAGCTGAAGGACGATGCCGAGCTGGCGCCGGCGCTGGAGTTCGTCCATTTCGCGTGCACCAGCGAGGACATCAACAACCTGTCCTACGGCCTGATGCTGGAACAGGCGCGCCGCGAGGTGCTGCTGCCCACCCTGGACGGTGTGACTGCCACCCTGCGCCAGCTGGCGCACGCGCAGGCCGCGCAGCCGATGCTGTCGCGCACGCACGGCCAGACCGCCTCGCCCACCACGCTGGGCAAGGAACTGGCCAACGTCGTGGCGCGCGTGGAGCGGCAGCGCAGGCAGATCGCCGCGGTCGAACTGACCGGCAAGATCAACGGTGCGGTGGGCAACTACAACGCCCACGTGGCCAGCTACCCGGACGTGGACTGGCCGGCCTTCGCGCAGCGCTTCGTCGAGAGCCTGGGGCTGGTGTTCAACCCCTACACCACGCAGATCGAACCGCACGACAACGTGGCGGAGATCGGCGACGCCGCGCGGCGCGCCAACATCATC
>JAESGS010000168.1_pt1 | contig 91592 bp, 86 predicted proteins | sample 9269761 | NCBI WGS metagenome assembly JAESGS01 (sample SAMN15741799, study PRJNA653493) | algae metagenome | isolation source: Cyanosarcina radialis HA8281-LM2 and co-occurring heterotrophs from damp... | place: USA: Makauwahi cave, Hawaii | collected 2011-01-06 | reverse complement strand
GGGGGGAGGGAACAAGACAACGGACCCCGGATGCGTGCTCGGGCCGGCCTTCGTTCCGCGTTCCGAACTCCGCGATCCGCGCTCGACTCACTCCCACTCGATCGTCGCGGGCGGCTTGCTGCTGATGTCGTACACGACGCGGTTGACGCCCTTGACACGGTTGATGATCGCCGTCGAGACGCGGGCCAGCAGGTCGTGCGGGAGGTGGCTCCAGTCGGCCGTCATGAAGTCGTCCGTCTGCACGCAACGGATCGCGACCGTGTTCTCGTAGGTCCGACCGTCGCCCATCACACCCACACTTTGCACCGGCAGCAGCACCGCGAACGCCTGGGCCGTCTTCCGGTACCACCCGGCCTTCCGCAGCTCGTCCAGGAAGATCGTGTCGGCCTTCCGAAGCGTCGTCAGCTTCTCGCGGGTGACTTCGCCCAAACACCGGACCGCGAGGCCGGGGCCGGGGAACGGGTGCCGCCACACCACGTCTTCGGGCAAACCCAGTTCCAGCCCGAGGCGGCGGACCTCGTCCTTGAACAGGTCGCGGAGCGGTTCGACCAGCTCGAACCCGAGTTCCGCCGGCAGCCCGCCGACGTTGTGGTGCAACTTGATCGTCGCGGCCGGTCCGTCGGCGGAGCCGCCGGACTCGATCACGTCCGGGTAGAGCGTCCCCTGCGCCAGGAAGTGCGCGTCCGGGATCGCCTCCGCCTCGTGCTTGAAGACTTCCACGAACACGCGGCCGATGATCTTCCGCTTCTCCTGCGGGTCGGTCACGCCCTTGAGCGCGTCCAGGAAGCGGTCGGCCGCGTCGACGACGTGCAGGTCGGCCTTGAACCAGTCGCGGAACGTGTGGCGGACGAGGTCGGTCTCGCCCTCCCGCATCATGCCGTTGTCCACGTAGATGCACGCCACCTGTTGCCCGATGGCCTTCACCAGGAGCGCCGCGCACACGGCCGAATCGACGCCGCCGGAGAGGCCGCAGATGACCCGCTTGGTCCCGACCTGGGCGCGAATCTTCGCGACCGTCTCGTCGATGAACGTCTGCATCTTCCAGAGGCCCTGGCAGCCGCACACGTCGCGGAGGAAGTTCGCCAGAATCTGGCCGCCGTGCGGCGTGTGGCTGACCTCCGGGTGGAACTGGATGCCGTACACCGGCCGCGTCTTGTGCTTGACGGCCGCGACCGGGCAGGTGTCCGTCGCGGCGAGCGGGACGAAGTCGCCGGACATGGTGTGGACCTGGTCGCCGTGGCTCATCCAGACGGTCGATTCCGGCGGGTAGCCGCGGAACAGCTGGTTCGCGTTCGTCACGCTGAGCGTGGCCCGGCCGAACTCGCGGGCGGCGGCTGGGGCGACGTTGCCGCCGAGCGCCTGACACGCGAGCTGCATCCCGTAGCAGATGCCCAACACCGGAATGTTCAAGTCGAAGATTTTCGGGTCGCACTTCGGCGCGCCGGGTTCGTACACGCTCGCCGGGCCGCCGGAGAAGATAATCCCCTTCGGGTTCAGCTCCTTGACCCGCTCGGCCGTGATGTCGTGCCGGACGAGCTGGCAGAAGACGTTCTGGTCGCGGACCCGCCGGGCGATGAGCTGCCCGTACTGCGCGCCGAAGTCGAGGACGAGGACGAGTTCTTGGTTCATGATGAAGTCCGAAAAATGCGTGTTCACCGCGGAGGGCGCAGAGGGCGCGGGGGAAAGACAGGAAGAGATTTCAAAGAGGTGTCTTTTGAACTCGCTCTTTGTTTTTCTCCGCGCCCTCTGCGCCCTCCGCGGTGAACACGCTTACTTCTTCTCTCCTAATTCGGTGGCCCGCCGCGCGGCGGCTTCGACCGCGTCCATGAGGCCGCCGCGGACGCCGGCCCGCTCGAGGGCGTGCAGGCCGGCGATGGTCGTGCCGCCCGGCGACGCGACGGCGTCCTTCAACACGCCGGGATGACTGCCGGTTTCCAGCACCATCTTCGCGGAGCCGAGGACCGTTTGCGCCGCGAGGGCGAGGGCCACGTCCCGCGGGAGGCCGGCGCGGACGCCGCCGTCGGCCAAGGCCTCGATCATCACGTACACGAACGCCGGGCCGCTGCCGCTGAGGCCGGTCACGGCGTCGAGCTGCGACTCGGGGACCGCGTAAGCCTTGCCGACGGCGTTGAAGAGCTGATCGACGAGGGCCACGTCCGCCTTCGTCGCGGCGGGGCCGGCGGCGATCCCGGCGGCGCTCGCCCCGACCAGGCACGGCGTGTTCGGCATGACGCGGACCAGCCGCGTGTCCGTGCCGAGGTGCTCGGCCAGCTGCTTCAGCGTGACGCCGGCCGCGATGGAGATGACGACGTGGTTATCGCTCAGGGCCGACCGGACTTCACCTAGGGCGGCGGCCATCGTCTGCGGCTTCACGGCCAGAACGAGGACGGGGGCGGCCGCGGCGACCTCGGCGTTCGACGTGACGGATCGGACGCCGGTGGCGGACGTGAACTTCTCGCGGGCGCTCAGGTACGGGTCGCTGGCGAGGCTCTTGGCGGCGTCGAGCAGCCCGGCCGCGGCCCACCCGCGGGCGAGGGCGGTGGCCATCTGCCCGGCCCCGAGGAACCCGATCGCGTGCGGCGTGGTCATGGCGTCATCTCGAACGAACGGCGGCCCGACTTCCGAAGTCCGGCTTCGACTTCGGAAGTCGAGCGGGACCGGCACCGACGGGCGGGGAGGGACGCCCCCGCGGGGGATCGACTTCCGAAGTCGAAGCCGGACTTCGGAAGTCTGGGTTTCCGACCGCCCGCCGTTAAGGAAACGATCATCATAGCAACTGCGGCCGCCGCGAGGAAACGCTGGCGTTTCCCCGCGGCATCGGATATACCATCGCGAACCCTCCCAACCGGCCAAAGTAGTAGGCACACTCCGTGTGCCGTCTCCTGGCTGCCGCGGCGAGTACGTGGGTGCCGCTGCGACCGACTGCAAACGGCACACGGAGTGTGCCTACTACTATCACGAGAATTCCCATGTCCGACCCCGCCGCCCCCCGCACCGGATGGGCCAGCCTCAAGGAACTCAACGGCTACCAGTGGTTCGTGTTCATCGTCTGCTGCCTGGCGTGGGACCTCGACTGCCTCGACCAGCAGCTGTTCGTCCTCGCCCGCGACCCGGCCATCGCGTCGCTGCTCAACAAGCCGGTCAACGACCCGGAGGTCGGCAAGCTCGGCGGGTACGCGACGGCCGTGTTCATGATCGGGTGGGCCATTGGCGGGATCGGGTTCGGCGTCCTCGGCGACCGCCTCGGCCGGGTGAAGACGCTCACCATGACGATCGGCCTGTACGCGCTGTTCACCGGCCTCAGCGCCCTCTCGACCGGGGTGGAAGACTTCATGCTCTACCGGCTGCTCACCGGCCTCGGCGTCGGCGGGGCGTTCGCCGCCGCCGTCGTGCTGCTCGCCGAGACCGTCCCCGACCGGCCGCGGCCGTACATCCTCGGCCTGTTCCAGGCGTCGAGCGTCATCGGCAACTGCGGGGCGGCGCTCATCAGCATGTACCTCGGTGGGCTTCAGAAGGACGGGGCGTTCGCCAGCTACCAGTGGCTGACGCCGTGGCGGGTCATGTTCCTCATCGGCATCCTGCCCGGCATCCTGCTCGTCATCGTGCAGTTCTCGCTGAAGGAACCGGCGAAGTGGCAGGCGATGCGGGACGCCGAGCGGGCCGGGGCGCGGCCGTCGCCGTGGCAGGCGTTCTTCGGCACGCTGACGGCGCTGCTCACCACGCCGCCGTGGGCGAAGCGGGTCGTCCTCGGGCTGCTGCTCACCAGCGCCGGCGTGATCGGGTTGTGGGGCATCGGCTTCTTCTCCCCGCGGCTGACGACGCTGGCCCTGGAGAACACGCTGAAGGCCGAGGGGTTCGCCGGGGCGGAGCTGAGCGGCGAACTCGGCAAGTGGCGGGGCATCACGTCGCTGCTTCAGAACCTCGGCGCGTTCCTCGGCATCTTCGCGTTCAGCTGGGTGACGGGGATGTTCGGCCGGCGGAAGACGTTCGCCCTGTTCTTCCTCCTGGCGGCGGCCGCCACGGCGTACACGTTTTTCAACCTGCAAACCCGCGAGGACATCTTCTGGATGATTCCGATCATGGGGTTCTGCCAGCTCGCGCTGTTCGGCGGGTACGCGATCTACCTGCCGGAGCTGTTCCCGACGAAGTTCCGCAGCACCGGCACGAGCTTCTGCTACAACGCCGGCCGGTTCCTCGCCGCGACCGGGCCGTTCACCCTCGCGCACCTGACCACGTCGGTCTACACGGGGCCGGATGCGTTCCGGTACGCCGCGGTGACGATGTGTTCCGTGTTCCTCCTCGGGCTGCTCGTCCTGCCGTTCCTGCCGGAAACGAAGGATCAGCCGCTGCCGGAGTAGATTCGCTGCGATTTTAACTCTGGGCGGAGGCCGGAATGTCACGGCCTCCGCCCGCATAACCTTGTTCGCCGACCGCGAGACGCGGGGATGCTGCGGCGGATTCGGGAGCCGTCATTCGTCATTAGTTCTCGGTGATTAGTGACCGGAGAACGCGGCTTCTGGTCTTTCCAAGCACGAAGAACGAATCACCAATCACACCGCTCGTAGAATGCCCTCCGTCCCTCCCGGAGGTTTCCCGCGATGGTGCTGCCGACGGTCCCCGACTGGTTGAAGAAGCGCGACGGCGGCCTGACGGCCGGCGTCGGCCCGTACACGGCGTTCGTCGTCCTCGGCGGGCAGCCGCAGTACCGGCTGGACGTGCGGCCGGCGAAGGGCGAGTTCGTGTGCGCCGTCACCCAGACGAACAACGGCAAGCGGCTCGACGGGGACGCCAAGTTCCCGACCGGGGCGGCCGCCCTCGCCGGCGGCCTGGAGGCCCTCCGCGGCGCGCTCGGGTGGTAGAATGCCCGCGGAGGTGCATATGTCGATCCATCACGAAACGGCCACCCTCGGCGGCGGGTGCTACTGGTGCCTCGAAGCCTGCTTCGAGAACCTGCAGGGCGTGTTGTCCTGCGAGTCCGGGTTCATGGGCGGGGCCGTCCCCAACCCGACGTACCGGGCCGTCTGCGGCGGCAACACCGGGCACGCCGAGGTCGTGCAGGTCACGTTCGAGCCGGGCATTCTCTCCTACGAGCAGTTGCTCGAAGCCTTCTTCGCGATCCACGACCCGACGACGCTCAACCGCCAGGGGGCGGACGTGGGTACGCAATACCGCTCCGCCATCTTCTACCACTCGCCGGACCAGAAGCGGGTCGCGGAAGAGGTGATCGCGCGGCTGACGGCCGAGAAGATTTGGCCGAACCCGGTCGTCACCGAGGTCGTGCCGGTCGAGACGTTCTACCCGGCGGAGGCGTACCACCAGGGGTACTACCGGGCGAACCCGGCGCAGCCATACTGCGTGGCCGTGGTGTCGCCGAAGGTGGCAAAGTTGCGGCAGAAGTTCGCCGGCCGGTTGAAGGCGTGAGCCAACCCTGGGACCGCGGGCGTCCCGCCCGCCACGGCCCCAGCCGCTTGAGACGGGTCCCCGTGCGGGAGAGGTGGGCGGGCGGGACGCCCGCGGTCCCAGGGAAACCCACCCCGTTCGAGATTCGTCCATGCCCCGTGAAGCCGACCTGAAGCGTGTCACCGACGGCGGCCTCGTCGCCGTCGTGCGGTTCGCCGACCCCGCGCCGCTCGTGCAAGTCCTGCACGCGCTGGCCGACGGCGGCGTCGGCGTCGCCGAGGTCACGCTCACCGTGCCGAACGCCCTCGACGTGATCCGCGAGGCGAAGCGGCAACTCGGCGACCGCGTCCTCCTCGGCGCGGGCACGGTGCTGGACGCCGAGACCGCCCGCGCCGCGATCCTGGCCGGGGCGGAGTTCGTCGTTTCCCCGGCGGTGAACCTCGACGTGATCCGGCTGTGCCGGCGGTACGACAAGCTCGTGATGCCGGGGGCGTTCACGCCGACGGAGATTCTGACCGCGTGGGAGGCCGGGGCGGACGTGGTGAAGGTGTTCCCAGCGGACGTGCTCGGCCCGGCGTTCTTCCGGGCGGTCCGGGGGCCGCTGCCGCAGGTGAAGCTGATGCCGACCGGCGGCGTGGACCTGGCGACGGCCGCCGACTACCTGACGGCCGGGGCCGTCTGTCTCGGCGTCGGCGGGCAGCTCATCGACCCGAAGCTGGTCGCCGCGGGGGACTTCGCCGCGATCCGCGAGCTGGCGAAGAAGTACGTCGCGGTCGTGCGGCAGGCGCGGGGATGAGGTGGTTTTCAGGCTGAAAGCCTGGGAGCGCTCAGCCCAGGGCAACGCCCTGGGCGCGTGGACGCGGGAGGCATGTGCGTGTCTGGGATCGCCTTGTCGCAGGCTTTCAGCCTGCGGGGTGGTTGCGGTCCCCACCCAGGGCGTTGCCCTGGGCTGACATCTCCCACCCCTTTGGGGTGAAAACCGGGTGGTTGCGGCCGTCCGTTCGGGGTGAAAACCGCCGGGTCACGACGCGGCCAACAGGTCTTCCGCGATCTGCACCCACGTCACGTCCTTGAGCGTCGAGAACAGCAGGTTCTGGTAGACGCCCTTGTTCTGCGGCGCGACCTTCTGCGAGAACTCCTCCCGCAACCGCTTCGCCAGCGCGTCCGCCGCCACCTTCATGATCGGCTCCTGCCGCCGGACCACCTCCGGCGACTCGGCCGCGTCCGCCCGTTGCTTGTTCGCCTGGTCCCGCCAGTACTGCAGCGCCCGCTCGTCCTGGAAGATGCTGTCGCTGACCATCTTCGTCAGCGGGCTGTTCGGGTTCACCTCGGTGTACGAGGTCCGCCCCTTGCCGACGGCCGTGGCCTCCTCGTTCGGCACGGACCCGTGCGACGGCGTCGGCGTCACCGACCCCGGCGTGGACGGCCGCTTCGACACCCCGGCCGGGTCGATGAAGTAGTTCGCCACCGCCTGCTTCGTCTTCGTGTCCTGCGACCCGATCCACATGACCAGGAAGAACGCCATCATCGCGGTCACGAAGTCCGCGTAGGCCACCTTCCAGGAACCGCCGCCCTTCGCCGCCATGTCACGCCCCCTTCGCGTCCGCGAGCAACTTCTGCAACTCCCCCTGGGTCGGCCGGCAGTCGGTACCGAGCGCCCGGCGGGCGCGGGTGACCACGTCCCGCGGCCCGGCCCCCTCGCCGATGGCGACGACGCCGGACGCCACCGCCTTCAGGAACGCCGCCTCCACCTCGCCGACGGCCTCCAGCCGGCCGGCGAGCGGGGCGATGAACCCGTAGGCCATGAGGATGCCGAGGAACGTCCCGACGAGGGCCGCCCCGACCTTGTGCCCGATTTCTTCCACCGGCCCGCCGATGGCCTGCATCGTCACGACGATGCCGAGCACGGCCGCCACGATCCCGAAGCCGGGCAGCGAGTCCGACACCTTGTTGATCGCGCCGACGACGGCGTGGTGCTCCCGCTCGATGACGGCGATCTCCTCCTCCAGCCAGGCGTGCAGCTGCTCCGGCGTCGGCTTCCCGTCCACGAGCAGCGCGAGGCCGTCGCACACGAAGTGCTTCAGGTGGCCGTTGGCGAGGACCTTCGGCGATCCCTTGAAGATGCCGCTGTTCTGCGGCGCGCCGATGTGCGCCTCGAGGCCGAGGACGCCCTCTTGGCGGACGACCTTGCCGATGCCGTAGAAGAGCTTCAGCACGTCGGCGGCCGCCGCCTTGTTGTACGGCGACCCTTTGAGGACCGCGAGGATGCCGCGGACGAGGTCCTTGAGCGTCTTCATCGGCGTCATGATGATGAGCGCGCCGAGGGACGCCCCGCCGATGGTGACGAACTCGGACGGGTGGACGAGCGAGTGGGCGTGCCCGCCGGCCATGGTGAACCCGACGAGGACGGCCCCGAGGACCACGATTGCACCGACGATGACGACCACGGGACACCCTGGGAACGGAGGTTTCCAGGGTTATCGAAGGGGCGGGAACGGATTTGCGTGGCGCAATAACTGGCGAGCCGAGCGGCGTAAGCCGCCGGGTGAGGGAGATTAACCCGGCGGCTTACGCCGCTCGGCTCGCCTTACGCTTACTTCGCCAGGTCCACGCAGACGATCTCCTCGTCGTTGCGGGCGAACAGCTTCTTGTTCGCGAACGCCGGCATGCTCCACACGACCGTCCGGCCGCTGACCTTGTGCGTCGGCTTCAGCACGTTCGCCCGGCTGACCTCCTCGTACCCCTTCGGCGACAGCTTGCCGATCACCAGGTCGCCCTTCTCGGTGAAGAAGAAGAACCGGTCGCCGTTCTTGACGATGAACGCCGTCTCCGAGTTGCCGGACCGGCCGACGACCTCGTCCGTCTCCCACAGCCGCTTGCCGCTCGGCAACTCGACGGCGTACAGCTTCCCGTTCTGGTCGATCCCGTAGAGGACGCTGTCCACCAGCATCGGCTGCACGTTCACGGCCGAGACGCCGAACCCGCGCTTGTCCTTCCACACCGTCTCGGCGGTCTGCTTCCCGCCGCCGGTCGAAATCTTGAGTAGCAGGTTCTTGTTGTTCCACCCGCCGCCGAACACGTAGTCGCCGACGACGATCGGGGTCATGATAATGCTGCCGTTGTCGGCCGTGTACGGCTGCGTCCAGAGCCGCTTGCCGGTCTCCGGGTCGAGGGCCGTGAACGCCTTCGGCTTGAGCAGCACGAGCTGCCGGACGCCGCCGATGGTCACGATCGTCGGCGGGCAGTACCCGACCTCGTCCTTGCCGTTGGACGACTCGGCCTTCCAGATTTCCTCGCCCGTGTCCTTGTTGAGCGCGACGACGTGCGACCCGTCCCCGCCGGCGAGGGTGATGAGCTTCTGCCCGTCGATGAGCGGGTGCGCCGCGTAACCCCACAGCGGGGACCCGTTCTTGTACGTGTCCTTCAGGTTCTTCTGCCAGACGATCTTCTTCGCGTCGCCGACGGCGAAGCAGATGAGGTCGCCCTCCGCGCCGAGGGTGTAAACCTTCCCGCCGCTGACGAGCGGCGTACACCGCGGGCCGTTCGGGTAGCTGACGCGGTACTTGACCGGGTACTCGTGCTTCCAGACCTCCTTGCCGTCGGCCTCGTTGAGGCAGTGGACGCGCTCGATGCCGGTCAGTTCGGCCCCTTCCCAGTTCCCTTCCTTCACCTTGTCCTTGGTGACGTAGTCGGTGACGTAGACCTTGCCGTCGGCGACGGCCGGGCCGCTGTACGCGCCGGCGAGCGGCGTCCGCCACAGGACCTTCGGGCCGCCGGCGGGGAACGTCTCGACGACGCCGGTCTCCTTCCAGACATTGTCGCGGTCCGGCCCCATCCACTGCGGCCAGTCGTCGGCCCGGCCGACGGCGGCGGACAGCAGCACGAGCGCGAGGGTCGTCATCCGAACGGGCATGGCGGGTCTCCGGTTGAGGGTGGAATGGCGGAAGGTATACCGGCCGTGGTATCGTATCTAACACCCGACGACCGCGAGAGGGGACGCGCGATGCCCAGAGTCGTTGTGCTGGCCGGGATCAACGGGGCGGGGAAGACGACCGCGTCCCACACCATCCTCACGAAGGTGCTGAAGATCCCCTGTTTCACGAACGCCGACGCCATCGCCCGCGGGTTGAATGCGTTCAACCCCGAGAGTCAGGCGATGCGCGCCGGGCGAATCATGTTGGAGTTTCTGCACGATCTGGCCGCGAGCCGCGCCGACTTCGCCTTGGAAACAACGCTGGCCGGCAAGACCTACGCCCCGTGGCTGGAAGAACTGCGGGCCACCGGCTACGAGGTATACCTTTTCTACTATTGGCTGAAGAGTCCCGAACTGGCCATCGAGCGGGTGGCCGAGCGGGTGCGGGCCGGCGGGCACTTCATTCCCGACGCGACCGTTCGTCAGAGGTACGGCCGGAGCATCCGTAACTTTTTCGACCTGTACCGTCCCGTCACGACCGCGTGGCGGGTGTACGATAACAGCGACAAGCAGGGACGACTCATCGCGTTCGGTTCGCCGGATCGCGAAACCGTGATCGACGGCGACACGTGGTTGGATGTTCAACAAGGAGCCGGTCATGAGTGAGGCCGTGATGAGCCGACATAACGAAATGCTCGAGATGAACAAGCTGCTCGACGAGGCCCACGCGGAAGCGGCACGGGTCGCGCTGCTCGAACACGCCCGCATGGGCCGGTCCGTTTGCCAAGCCGGCCCGGACGGCGGCGTGGTCTGGATTACGCCGGCGGAAATCTTCGCCCGGTACGGCCTCGACGAGTTCGGCCGGCCGAAGCAATGACGGCCGACGCGGACGACTCCCGGACCGAGCGGCGGGCGTGGATCGTCTGGGGGGGGCTCGTCGCCGTCGCGGTCGGCGTGTACGAGGTGTTCCAGCAGCCGGCCCTCCTCGGGGCGACGATCAGCCTGAAGTTCGCGTGGGGCGACGCCCGTACCGGGTGGTGGCTCTGGACCCGCGACCCGAACCGCCGCCGCGGCCGGGCGCACTTCTGGGTGTATGCCGGGTTCGGCCTCTGGAAGGCCGCCATCGCCGGCATCGCCCTCTCGTTCGCGTTCCTGTTCCTCCACAACGCCCTGGTCGGGGCGTGGCAGAAGCCGCAAGGGAAGCAGGACGAGACGCTCACGATGATCTTCGCCGGGTCGTGCGTGTCCGGCCTGTCCGCGGCCGTGGCGTCCGGCCTCGTCACGTCCGTCGGCATCGTCCTCGGCTACCGGGCCGGGGCGAAGGTGTGGCTGAACTCCGCGGTCGCCGCCGCCCGCGTGCGGGACCTCTGGCCGCCGGACTTCGGGGAGCGGAACCAGCTCTCGGCCATCGCCCTGCCGTCCGCGTTCACGACCGCGCTCTCCGTCCTGGGGCTGCTCGTCGTCGGGCTGTTGGTCGTGTTCGAGCCGCAGGGCTGGGGCAAGGACGCGGTCGCCGCGGCCGTACTGGGGTTCATCGTCGCGCTAACGTTCGGGGCGCTCAAGCTGATGGACTGGACGAAGAACCATCTGATCGCGTACTCGCCGGTGGACGCCTGGCCGGACGAGGACGGGAATGGCCCTTGAAACCGCGGCCGCGGGCCGCATAATGCTCTATCCCACGCCGAGGTGGCGGAATTGGCAGACGCACTAGCTTGAGGTGCTAGCGGGGGCAACCCCATGCAGGTTCAAGTCCTGTCCTCGGCACTCGAAGAACGCGAAACGGGTTCCCAACGGGAACCCGTTCGTCGTTTCACGGGCCGCGCACCTCACCCGATCGTGATGCCGCCCTCGAGCGCTACCGGCAGCACGGGCCACGAGTCCAGCACCACGCCCGCCTCGTTCGTGACGGTCACGACGCCCGGCTGGTTCTCGCCCGTGCTCGTCACGATCTCCGCGCGGCCGTCGCCGTCCAGGTCGCGGGCCAGCACCCGCACCCCGCTCCGCCCGTTCGGGTCGCCGACGAAGAACTGCGTTTCCGGCCCGGCCCCCGTGAACCCGGCCGGCGTGCCGAACAGGACGCGGACGGCCGGGCCGCCGTCGAACCCGGCCCCGAGGATCAGGTCGTCGCGGCCGTCCGCGTTCGTGTCGCCGAGCGACACGTAGACCCCGTTGCGGAGGGCCGGGTCGAACGCGAAGAAGTCGGCGAACGTTCGCACGAACTGCCCCTGGAGCAAGTTCCGGCCGTCCCACCCGGCGACCCGCGGGCCGCCGGTGTTCCCGGCCGCGACGACGAGGTCGAGTTGCCCGTCGCCGTTCGTGTCGCCGGCCGCCGCCCGCGCGCCGCCGCGGAAGTTCGGGTCGTCGATGCCGAAGAAGTCGGCGAACACCTGGGTGTTGTTCGCCCGCACCACCCGGACCCGCGGGCCGCCGCCGAACCCGGCGGTCAGGATCAGGTCGTCCGTGCCGTCGCCGTCGAAGTCGGCGGCGGACACGTTCACGCCGCCGGTGAACGTCGGCTCGAACGCGAGGAACGTGCCGACGGTCAGCCCGGTGGCCCCGTCGGTGACGGTGACGACCGGCTGCCCGCCGGGGCCGGCCGCGGCCGCGGTGTCCGGCACGCCATCGCCGGTGAAGTCGCCGGTCGCGACGCTGACGCCGTGCCGGGTCGCCGGGTCGAACGCGAACCGCTCGGCCGTCAGGTTGCCGGCCGCGTCGAACGTCTTCACCACCGGCCCGCCGCCGAACCCGGCCCCGGCCGCGATCCCGTCTAACAGTTCGACCGGCCGCTCGTACACGGCCAGGTACGTCGTCGCCGTCGTCGGCGTGGAGAAGGTGCGGGCCGGCGTCGTCACGCCGTCGAACCAGCCGACGAACCGCCAGACGGCCCCGTCCACGGTCACTTCCGCTGGGACTTCCAACGTCCGCTCGATGCCGGCCACGCCGAGGTACGTGTGGACCCGGCCGACCGGCTGGCCGCCGAGCAGCACGTCCACGCCGGGGGCCGACGCCGCGACGGTGACGTTGGCCGTGACCGGCTTCAGGTCGCGGTACGTCGCGCCCTCGTGCCCGTCCGCGTCGCGGGCCGTGAGGATGACGCGGAAGAACACGTCGGCCGCGGTGTACGGCGTCGCCGTCGGGATGGTGAACGTGACCGACCCGCCGGCCGTCGGCGGGACGAACGGCCGGGACGCCGCCCCGGTGTGGTACTCGACCGTCCACGTCAGCGCCGACGCCGGCAGCGGGCCGGCCTCCGGGTCGGCCCCGACGCCGGTGAACGTGAACGTCTGGCCGGACACGTAGCTGTTCGTGTCCGGCCGCAGCGGGTCGGCGTCCGGCGACGTGATCGCCGCCGTCGGCGGGTCGCTCCTCGTCACGACCAACACGGCGGCCGTGCTTTCCACCGACCCGAAGTCGTTGCTCGCGACGACGCGGTAGCTCGCCGCGTGATCGCCGAGGGACACTGCGGGCACGGTGTACGTGCTCCCGGTCGCGCCCGGAATCGCCACGCCGTCCCGCGACCACTGGTACCGCAGCGGCCCGGCCCCGTTCGCGCTGACGCTCAGCGTCGTCGATTGGCCGACGTTGAGCCGCACGCCGACCGGCTGCACGGCAATCGCCGGCGCGTTCGCGAACCGCAGCCGGTACAGCCCGGCGTCCAGTCCCGTCTCGCCGCGGGCGAGGTAGTACAGGTCGCCGTTCGGCGCGGTATCGAGGTCGATCACGCCGCCCTTCGTCAGGTCCGTGGCGAACGGCGACACCTGCCCGGTGGCCGGGTCGTAGGTCTGGATGAAGTTCGCGATGAAGTCGGCGAAGAAGTAGTCGCCGGCGTACCGGGCCGGGAAGTTGTTCGCCGGCGGGGTGTAGAACGCGCCGCCGGTGATGGCCCGCGGGAAGTCCGGCGTGCCGAACGCCCCGTGCGCGTACTGGTAGACCGGGTTCGTGTACGCCGGGTTCGTGCCGGCCCCCTCGACGCCGGGCCACCCGTAGTTGCGGCCGGGGAGCAGCTCGTTGATCTCCTCGAACGCGCTCGCCCCCACGTCGTTGACGAAGATGCGGCCGGTCCCCGGCTGCACGTCGAACGTGAACGGGTTGCGGAACCCGACGGCGTAGATCGCCCGGTACTTCCCGGCCGGCGTCCCGGCGAGGCCGGCGAACGTCGTCGGGTTGTCGTCGGGGATCGACCCGTCCGGGTTCAGCCGGAGGATTTTCCCGGCCGTGCTGGCGAGCGACTGCGCCAGTTGGCCGTGGGCGTTGTCCCCGGTGGCGATGTAGAGCTTGCCGTCCGGGCCGAAGTGCATCGCCCCGCCGTTGTGCGTGCCGTTCTCGCCGGGCGGGAGGATCGGGTCGAGGTCGATGAGGACCAGTTCCGTCCCCGGCAGCACGACGCTGCCGTCCGTGGTGAACCGGCTGACGCGGTTGAACTCGACGGCCCCGGTGGCGACGGCCGGCCGGTAGTAGGCGTACACGTACCCGTTCGTCGCGAAGTCCGGGTCGAGGGTGAACCCGAGGAGGCCGAGTTCACCGTTGCTGCGGGTGTCGAGGTCGAACAGCGGCGTCGGCCGGACGACGCCGTCCTGCACGACCTTCACCTGCCCGTTCTGGAGGGCGACGAAGACGCGGCCGTCCGGGGCGACCTCCATCGACGACGGGTTGTCGATGCCGGTGGCGATCACCTGCTCGGTAAAGCCGGCGGGCAGCGTCGTGGGCGTGGACCGGTCTTCGAGTTGCTCGACTTTCAGCAGGCGATTCCGGCGCATGCAAAAACTCCTCGCGTCCGTGCGTGGCGGTGTACGTCCTTCAATCGTCACCGGCGGCGGGCGTCGGGCGCGGAAACGACGGGCGCGACGAGTGCGAGGGCGGGCGGCGGGCGGCGGATTCGTCGCAACGCGAGTGACCCGATTGAGCCGCACCGCCGGCACAACAGGCGGGCGGTGGGAGCACGTGGGGAAATCGGGGGGAAATGATTCAAGTCGGCAAGGCGAACGGCACGGCGTAAGCGTGCCGGTGAGACACGCAGGCGCATCACCGGCACGCTTACGCCGTGCCGTTCGCCTTCCGCTCCAGCCGCGCCCGTAGCTTCTGCACGGCGGCGCGGACCTGCTCGCCCACGTCCTCCGGCGGCGGTTCGCCCGCCGCCAGCGACTCCAGGAACGCCGCCGCCGCCCGCCACACGTCCGCCCCGCCGGCCGGCGCGGCCGCCTTCGCCGGCTCGCTCGCCGCCTTCGGCTCCGTCAGCAGGTCGCGGACGGCCTTCAACAGCGTCCCGCTCGCCACCGTGCTGAACAGCACCTCGTCGTCGTCCCCGTCGAACACGCCGGCGAACAGGTTCTGCTTCTGCTCCAGCGTCCGCAGCACCTTCTCCTCGATCGTGCCGCGGGTGACGAGGTTCACCACCCGCACCGGGCGGCTCTGGCCCATCCGGTGGACGCGGGCGATCCGCTGCTCCAGCACCGCCGGGTTCCACGGCAGTTCCAGGTTCACCACCGTGTCCGCGACCTGCAGGTTCAACCCCGTCCCGCCGGCGTCCGTGCTGAGGAACGCGCGGCACTCGGCGTCCGTCTGGAACTTCTTCAGCACCGCCTGCCGGTCCTTGCCGGCGAGGCCGCCGTGCAAGAGCGCGTACCCCACGTCGAGCTTGTCGAACAGCGCCGCCGTCTCCTGAATCATCGTCTCCCACTGGCTGAAGACGACGATCTTGTGCGCGTCATCCTCCAGCAACTCCGGCACGAGGTCCGCCAGCTCCGCGAGCTTCGGCGACACATGCGTCCGCTTGTCGAACAGGAACGTGCTGTCGCAGACCATCCGCATGTTCACGATGCACGCGAGGATCCGCTTCCGGTCCAGGTCCGTGAGGTAGCCCTTCTGCATCAGCCGGGCGAGCGTCGTCTTTTGATCCTCGTAAGGGGTCCGCTGCGCGTCGCTGAGTTCCACGAACACAGTGTTGTCCGTTCGCCCCGGCAGTTGCGTCAGCACCTCGGCCCGCGTCCGGCGGAGGAAGATCGGCTCCAACTTGTCGCGGATCGCGTCGAGGTTGCGATAGCCCTTGAGGTTCCCTTCGGCGTCCAGGACGCGGTGGTCGTGCAGGAACTGGAACGCCGGGCCGAACCGCCGCTCGTCCACGAACTGCACGATGCTGTAGAGTTCCTCCAGCCGGTTCTCCAGCGGCGTGCCGGTGAGGACCATCGCGTAGGGACTCTTCAGCCGCTTCACCTCGCGGGACGTTTTCGACTCCCAGTTCTTGATCCGCTGCGCCTCGTCGAGCACGATCACGTCCGGCTTCCACGCATTGATGGCGTCCCGGTCGCGGACGACCTGCTCGTAGTTCACGAGGCGGAAGAACGTCGGTTCGAGGTACTGCAGCTGCCGCGCCTCCGGGCTGCCGTCGATGATCTGCACGGCCCGGCTGGTGAACTTCTGTATCTCCGTCGCCCACTGGTACTTCACCGACGCCGGCGCGACGACGAGGACGCGGCTGATGTTGCGCTCGCGGACGAGAATCTCGACGGCCGCGAGCGTCTGGACCGTCTTACCGAGGCCCATGTCGTCGCCGAGGATGCTGCGGCCGCGGCAGGCCAGGAAGATCGCCCCGCGGGTCTGGTAGTCGTACAGCGGGACGTGGAGCAGCTGCCAGTCGAGCTTGCCCTCGGCGAGCAGTTCCAACCACTCGCGCTCCTTCCGCAGCATCTCGGCCTGCTCGACCTCCCGCTCGATGTACTCCATCGCGTCCGAGAGGACGGTCACTTCTTCCGGGATGCGCTGAATCTCCGGAACTAGGTCCTCGAACCGGCCCTTGCCGTGCCAGAGGCCCTTGTCATCGAAGAAGCGTTTCGCCAGTTGCGCGAGCTTGTCCGAGTGCCGGGCCGGGAGGTGCAGGCCGACGCGGAGTGGGTCGCCGTAGTTGAGGTACACCTCCGGCCGTGTGAACGTGGCCTTCTTCTTCTGGAGGTGCGCCGGCAGGTCGTCCTTCAACTCTTCGAGGACGGCCTCGATGTGCTTGCAGGTCCCGAGCGTATTGGACTTGAAGTCCGGGCAGGTGCAGGTGTTGTCGCCGACGTCGAACCCGTGGACGGTGACGGTGTACTGCCCCTTGCTCTCGGGGTTGGTGACGCGGTAGTCGGAGAAGACCCGCTTCTTGGTGAGGTTCTCGATGACGAACCGGCTCGCCTTCGCCCGCTGGCGGCGGATGTCGATCTGTTCCTCGCGCAACATGCAGACATCTTACGGGCCGCGGCCAACTATATAGCCGCCGGCTTGCCGGCGGGGTTTTGCGACCCCCAAATCCCGCCGGCAAGCCGGCGGCTATATGAAGGCAGGGCCGTAAGCACGGCCTACGCCGCCGGCCGCTTCTTCAACTCGTCCCGAATCTCCGCGAGAAGCACCTCCGTCGGCGTCGGTCCGGCCTTCGCCTCCTCTTTCTTCTGCATCCGGTTCATGGCCTTCACGACCAGGAACAGGCAGAACCCGATGATGACGAAGTTGAAGATCGCCTGGATGACGACGCCGATGGCGATGGCGGCGTCGCCGTAGATCGTCAGCTTGTACCCGCTGAAGTCGATGCCCCCGGTGAGCAGGCCGATGATCGGCATGAACAGCCCGGCGACGACGGCGTCCACGATCTTGCTAAACGCCGCCCCGATGACGACGCCGACGGCGAGATCGACGACGTTGCCGCGCATGAGGAATTTCTTGAACTCGGTCGCGAGACTGGTCATGACGGGACTCCGGATTGTGGGGACGAAACCGCAGAGACGTGAGAGGCCGCGAATACACTACGCCGATACTTGAGCGCGGGCCATACAAAAGCTCCAGACATGCAACCCTTCTCCCGACGCCTCGGCCCGGCCGCGCTCCGGCCGCACACCGCCCGGCCCGCGAACGCGCGGCCGCCGGCGGCGGTGAAACTGCTCCTCGGCCGCGCGGTGGCGGCCGCGGCCCCGGCCGACCCGCACGGCCGCGAGCCGAAGCTCGCCCGCGTCGAAGCGGCGTTCATGCTCGCCGACGAGCCGCTCACGTCCCGCCGGATCGCCGAGGCCGCCGACCTGCAAGACGGTAATGAGGCCCGCAAGCTCATCCAACGGCTCCGCGACCTGTATGAGGCCGAGGCCGCCCCGTTTCAAATCGTGGAGTTGGCGGGCGGGTATCAATTGCTGACGCGGGAGAGCTACCACCCGTGGCTGGTCCGGCTCCGCCGGACCGGGCACGACGTGCGGCTGTCCGCGGCCGCGATGGAGACGCTCGCGGTGATCGCGTACCGGCAGCCGATCATGCGGGCCGAGGTCGAGAAGGTCCGCGGCGTGAACTGCACGGACCTCATTCGGTTGCTGATGGAGAAGGGGTTGGTCCGGGCGGCCGGCCGGCACGACTCGCTCGGCCGGCCCCAGTTGTACGGGACGACGAAGAAGTTCCTCCAGGCGTTCGGCCTCAACGCCCTCAAGGACCTGCCGGAGGTGGCGGCGTTGAAGGCCCCGGGGTGAGTCTGCATATCGGGTATCATTTTCCGGAAAGTACAACATTTCCTCATACCCGTATCTTCCCCGCCTGCGCGTCGCGGGCTACCATCATCATTGAATACAGGGCGGCCACGCCGGCCGCCGGCATTCAAACTTCCGAGGTTATTATGGCTCGCGGGAAGAAGGGCGACGGCCCGAACAAGATGCAACTCGTGCGCGAGGCGATCGCCGAACTCGGCGCGAAGGCGAAGCCCCTCGCCATCCAGCAGCTCATCAAGGAGAAGCACAACCACGAGATCGGCACGCAGATGATTTCGTCCTACAAGTCGATGCTGAACAAGCCGAAGGGCCGCGGCCGCAAGCCCGGCCGCCCGGCGGCGTCCGCGGCCCCGGCCGGGACCGGCGGCAAGGGCGACTGGACGGACGACGTGGTGACGCTCCGCAAGCTGGTCGATCGCCTCGGCGCGACGCAGCTGCACAAGCTCATCGACGTGCTGTCGTGACCGACCCGTGCCTATAATGCCTACGCCCGGCGAGTTGCCGGGCGTGAGCTTTTTATGGAGGCGCGTGATGAAGCTGGAGTTGAAGTATTGCGCGGCGTGAGGGTACGAGCCGAAGGCCCTCAGTTTGGCGGGCCAAATCCTCAACACGTTCAAGCAGAAGGTGTCCGAGTTGAAGCTCATCCCGGCCAGCGGCGGGTGCTTCGAGTTCAAGGCGAACGACGAGTTGATTTATTCGAAGCTCGCGACCGGCGCGTTCCCGGACGAGCGGACGATGTTGGAGCAAGTCCAGGCGCGGCTGTCGGCGAAGCGATAGGCGATGTTTCTGTGGCGAGCCGAGCGGCGTAAGCCGCCGGGTTAGTGAACGTAACCCGGCGGCTTACGCCGCTCGGCTCGCCGCTATACGATCCCCTCGATCAACTCGCACGTCCGCGGCAGCGGGTCGTCGGCCATCTTCTCGCGGCACACGTCGCACGCCGCCGGCACGTTCGGGTCCTTCAACAATTTCTCCAGCGTCGCCGCCGCGCGGTCGGCCGTGAACTTCGCGGCGAGGACCGACCTCGCCACGCCGAGCCGTTCGAGGTTGTGCGCGTTGTCCGGTTGGTCGAACGCCAGCGGCATCACGAACTGCGGGACGCCGGCCGCCAGCGCCTGGGCCGTCGTGCCGATGCCGCCGTGGTGGATCACGGCCGCCGCCCGCGGGAACACGAGGCTGAACGGCGCGTAGTCAAACTGCCGGCAGTTCGTGGGCAGGTCCGGCGGAATCTGGTCGCCGCCCTTCGCCAGGATCAGGCAGCGTTTCCCCAACCGCCGACACGCCTCGGCCGCGGCCGCGAAGTACGGCCGCCCCTGCCGCATCGCCGACCCGAAACTCACCACCACCGGCGGCTCGCCTTCATTTAAGAACGCCTCCACGTCCGGCGGCAGCTGCTTCGCTTCCGCCTGGTCGTACCGGATGAACCCGGTCTGCTGCATGTGCGCCGGCCAGTCCGGGGCCGTGCCGAACCACTTCGGGAAGAGGCCGAGGATGAGCTGCGGCGAGTGCCGCCACGTCCCCCAGATGCGGCGGACCGGCGGCAGGCCGAGCGTCTTGCGGAAGTCGTTCACCGGCCCGGCCATGTACCCGTCCATGACGTACCGCTCGGCGTACCAGTACGCCGCCCGCCGCACCCACAACGGCGACCACGCCGGGAAGCTGGCCTGCGGGAACTTCGGCGGGTTGACGACGCTGTGGATCGAGATCGGCTGGAGGTGGACGGTCGCGAGCGGGACGCCGAGTTTCTCGTGCGCGATCCGCGGGGCGAGGCCGAGCGACCCGCCGACCACGACCGTCCGGCCGGGCGCGTACCGCTCCTCGATGGCCCGGTACGCGATCGGCAGGTACTTCCGCATCAGGTCGTCCACGAAGATCGCGCGAAGCGACTTCGACGGGTGCCACAGGAGCGGGTCGTCGGTCATCCGCTTGTAGTCGGCGGCCGTGCCGACCTCGGCGAAGTCGAACCCGTGCCGCTCCGCGAGGGGGCGGTACGTCTCGTTGGCGAGCAGCGAGACGGCGTGCCCGCGGGTCTTCAGCCCGAGGCCGACGCCGACGAACGGGTGAACGTCGCCGTGGCTGCCGACCGGCAGGAGCAGGATGTTCATGAGGGAAGAGTACGAAAGCAAAGTAGTAGGCACACTCCGTGTGCCGTTTGCTGAGCGTCGCGGCGACCCGGACGAACTCGCCGCGGCCGATCATAGTAGTAGGCACACTCCGTGTGCCGTCTGCTGTCGGCCGCAGCGGCTCGCACGAACTCGCGATCCCCCACGGGGTCCGCGCGCCGTCCGCTATCAGCCGCCGCGGCTCGGACGAACTAGCCGACACGCCGAGGAGACGGCACACGGAGTGTGCCTACTACTATGGGTCATTTCGCCGCCAGGTGCTTGTCGAACCAGTCGGCGATCGTCACGAGGTCCTTGTCCATCCCCGCCCACCCGTGGTCGCCGCCTTTCTTCACGACCAGTTCGCACGGGACGTTGTGCTCCTTCAGCTTCGCGATCATCAGCTCGGCCTGCTGGATCGGCACGAGCCTGTCCTTGTCGCCGTGGACGATCAGCGCCGGCGCGGCGTCCTTCGTGACGTGGTAGACCGGCGAAATCTGCTTCGCGATCTCCTTCCGCCGCTCCTTGTCCGTGATCGGCGCGAACCCGCCCTTCTCCTTGTTGATCTCGTGGAAGTCGAACGGTGCCCAGAACCCCTTCAGCGTGCCGTCGCCGATGGCGAGTTCGCCCTCCTTGCCGTAGTTCAGGAAGTCGGTCGGCGGGAAGAAGCAGCCGACGGCGTTCGCCTTCGAGGACGCGCGGTCCACCGGGTCCTTCGCCTTCGGGTCGCCGGCCTGGAACGCGCAGCCCTGCATGAGCGACAGGTGGCCGCCGGCCGACCCGCCGGTGATGCCGATGCGGTCCGGGTCCACGCCGTAGGACTTCGCGTTGTGCCGGACGAACCGCGTCGCCCGGTGCATGTCTTGCAGCACCTCCGGGATGGTGAACTTCGGCTGGCTGCCGTGGACGACGGCGAACACCACGTACCCTCGCTTGAGCAGCTCGTTGAAGAAGAACGTGTTGATCGCCTCCTTCGCGGAGAACCACCCGCCGCTGACGGCCATGATGACGCCCGCGCCGTTGGCCTTGCCCGTCGGCGTGAACACGTCCAGCGTGAGCGCGACGCCGTACTTGCGGCCGTAGATCACGTCCTCCTTGCGGGTGAACCCCGGCGACTGGGCGGCAACGGGCAGCCCGACGGCGATGGCGAAGAGGGCGAGCAGCAGGCGGGTGAGCATGACGAGTTCCTGAGAGGGTGGAAGACGGCATCGTACCAGAAGCGGCCCGACTTCCGAAGTCCGGCTTCGACTTCGGAAGTCGAGCGTCGCAGCGGCCTTCGTCGTGACCGCAGACGCCCCTTCTCCCCTTCGACTTCCGAAGTCGAAGCCGGACTTCGGAAGTCAGGGGCCGCGCTAACCGAACGCGGCCGTCGCCCGTAAACTTCTCCGGACATCACGACACGCGAGACTCGACTCATGGATTGCATCATCCTGGCGGCCGGTAAGGGCACGCGGCTGCGGCCGCACACGGACACGGTCCCGAAGCCGCTGCTGCCCGTGCAGGGGCGGCCGATCCTCGACTGGATCATCGGCGCGCTGCCGCCGGTGGACCGGCTCGTCGTCGTCGTCAACTACTTGTCCGAACAGATCGAGCAGTACCTAAAGACGCAGCCGCACGTCAAGAACTGGGCGACCGTCCGGCAGGAGCAGCCGCTTGGCACCGGCGACGCGCTCATGAGCTGCAAGGGGAAGGTCCACTCCGACCGCGTGATGGTGCTCAACGGCGACGACCTGATCGGCCGGCAGGACTTGAAGAAGCTCGCGACCGTGCCGATGGGAATTCTGTCGCACGCGGTCAATGAGCCGGACAGCTTCGGAATTCTGTTCCGGAACGACGACGGCACACTAAAGGAGATCGTCGAGAAGCCGAAGGGCCTGCCCGCGCCGCAGCTGGCGAACATCGGCGGCTACCTGTTCCCGCGGCGGGTGTTCGACTTCACGCTGACGCCGTCGCCGCGGGGCGAGTACGAGATCACGGAGGCGGTCGGGAAGCTGGCCGCCGAGGGCGGGTTCCATGTGGTGGAGGCGTCGTACTGGCTGCCGATCGGGACCGTCGGGGCGTGGACCGCGAGCCAGACGGCGGACGTGGGGCCGGTGAAGTAATCGACGAATTCCCGTCACGCAGTGGCTGGTCTTTGCCCCGAAGGGGCGGAACATGTCAGCCCAAGGCAACGCCCTGGGTACGGGTGCCACCCCACACAACAAGCCCTGAAAGGGCGGCACGCTCTGCCGCCCTTTCAGGGCTTGTTGCATGTGTGTGCGGTCTACCCAGGGCGGCGTCGCTGCGCTCCTTGCCCTGGGCTATCATGTGTAACCCCTTCGGGGTAAAAACCCGGCGGCGGACGACGGTGTGGAAACGTCGGCCTCAATCCTCGTCGAGCGCATCCCCCAGCACGTCCTCGTTCACGTAGATCGGGACCTTCGCCGTCACCGCGACCGGGATCGCGTCGCTCGGCCGGCAGTCGATCTCCACCAGCTCGCCCTGCTGCCGGACCCGCAATTTCGCGAAGTAGGTGTGGTCCCGCAGGTCGGAAATCATCACGTCCTGGATCTCGCCGCCGAGTTGCTCGATGGACGACAGGATGAGGTCGTGCGTCAGCGGCCGCGGCGTCGCCTCGCCGCGGATGCGGCGGCCGATGCTCACCACCTCGAAGATGCCGATGACGATCGGGAACGCCCGGTCGCCCTCGACCTCCTTCAGGATGATGATGTGCTGGTCGTCGATCACGCTGCTGATGATCCGGCGGAGTTCCATCTGGATCGGCACGGCGGCCTCGGGGTTAACGGCACGATTCGTGAGTGGACTATAAATACGGCCCGGTGCGCCGGTCAAGGGGCGGGTGAAAGTGGGGCACTCGCTCTCGCGAGTGCCGTGTGTGTTTCCTCGGCGCGATCGTCCGGCACTCGCGGAGCGAGTGCCCCACTTTCACCCGCGGCGTCCGGATTCGGCTACAATGTCCGGACCGTCCGCCCGAACCCCGCGCGCCACGATGTCGCTCGTGACCTTTCCGCAGGTGTTGGTTTCCGCGCAACCGCAAACCGTCACGGACGACGTTCACGCGCTCGTCCGGGCGGCCGGGTTCGTGCCCGTCGAGCACGCCCTCGGGGCGGTCCCGCCGGTCCACCTCCCGCCGTTCGCCGCCGCCGTCGTCTGCCCGTCCGACGTACTCGAACCCGCCGTCGCGCAAACGAAACGCTGGCGGGCCGAACTCGGCGACCGGTACGTGCCGATCGTCTGGGTGCTGACGATGCCGTCGGCCGAGTGGGAGCGGGCCGCGCTCGACGCCGGGGCTGACGCCTGCGTCGCCCGGCCGTTCGACGAGCCGCTCGTCGTCGCCCGGCTGCGGGCGCTCCGCCGCGTCCGCGGGGCCGCCGACCGGTTGTGGGGGAAGGTCGAGGAGGCGAAGGCGCTCGCCGAGCGGTTGCAGAAGTGTTACGAGCAAACCGACCGCGACATCGCCCTCGCCCGGACGATCCACCGGGCGCTCGTGCCGGCGGCGCTTCCCGAAGTCAAGGGCGTGCGGTTCGGCGTTCACCACCGGCCGCGGAGCCGGGTCGGCGGCGACTTCTTCGACGCCTGGGCGGCCGGCGACGACGTGGAGTTCTTCCTTGCCGACGCCGTCGGGTCCGGCGGGGCGGCCGGCGGGCTGTTCGGGCTGTTCGTGAAACAGATACTCTCCGCCGCGAGCGTTCGGGGCGCGGCCGGCGCGACCCCGCCGGGCGACGTGCTGCACCACGTCAACCGGTCGCTCGTGAAGTTGGCCCTCGACGACGCCCCGCTGGTGTCGATGGCGCTGGTGCGGCTCGACGCCGCGACCGGCCGGCTGGCATTCGCGCGGGCCGGGCTGCCGCACCCGATCCACGTCCCGGCGGCCGGCCCGGTCGAGCCGCTGGCGGTCCCCGGCCCGATGCTCGGCGTGTTCGAGGCCGAGTACCCGACGCACTACGGCGCGCTGAAGCCCGGCGACAAGCTGCTGTTCACCAGCGACGGCACGCTCGGCCTGGACGAGGGCGGCCGGGCGAGCGCCACCCCGGTCGTCGCGTCGGCGGTCGCGCACCGGGCGCTGGCGGCGCAGCCGTTCGCGGACGCGGTGGCGAACGACCTTCTCCACGGCATCCGCCAGACGGACGACTTCACGCTGCTGGCGGCAGAGTTCGTGGGAAGTGAAGGGATGACGGGGTAAGAAACCGCGCGACGCGGACGGCTTTCATATAGCCGCCGGCTTGCCGGCGGGGTTTTGCGTCTCCGAAACCCCGCCGGCAAGCCGGCGGCTACATAGAGGATTGGTTTTCTCACCCGTTCATCTTCCAGAACCTCCCCCGCCCCGCCGGTGTCCCTGCCCCCATGCCGACCTTCCGCTACTCCGTGCTCGTCTGCCGCGACGCCGCCGGCGGCGCGTCCGCCGTCGCCGTGGACGGCGGCGCGACCGGGTTCGCCGACACGCCGGCCGACGCCCGCGCCGACCTCCGCGATTACCTGCTCTGGTTCCACAAGAAGGAACGGTGGCGGCCCGGCCCGGACTTCCGCGACGCGACGCTGACGTGGCAGACCGTCACCGTCCGGCCGGAGTACCGCACCAACGACCGCATCTACCCGTGCGAAACGGCGGTCGCCGTGAGGGTCGCGTGCGTCCTCGGGACGCGGGAGAGCGGCCAGCCGGCCGCCGACCTGCCGCTGCTCGGCATCCGGTTCGATTACGCCAACCCCGCCGACCTGCCGGACCTCGTCCGCCGGTACGTGCTGCAAAAGCTCGAAGGGCTGTCGCCGCAGGACGTGAACCGCTACCTGCCGCCGGCGGACGTGGAACTCGTCGAGGTGGCCGTCCGCGTGCCGCGGGACGACGGTTCGGCGGAAATCGCGTTCGCGCCGCCGACCTTGAAGCAAATCGCGGAGCCGGTCGGCGACCGGGCCGTGCGGAAGAACTTCGCCCGCGCCTGGGGCCGCGAGGCCGAGGTCGCCGCGCTCGTGCAGAAGCTGCACCGGGAGAAGGCGAACGTGCTGCTCGTCGGCGACGGCGGCGTCGGCAAGACGACGCTACTCGTGGACGCGGTGAAGCAGGCCGAGCAGCTCGCGTTCGACGAGGACGACGACCCGGACAAGAAGCGGACGCGGCGGTTCTGGCTCACGTCCGCCGGGCGGATCATCGCCGGGATGAAGTACCTCGGCCAGTGGGAGGCCCGCGCCGAGGCGATGGTCGCCGAACTCGGCGAGGTCGGCGGCGTGCTGTGCGTCGAGCGGCTGCTGGAACTCGTCCGCCGCGGCGGGTTCGGCCCGACGGACAGCGTCGCCGCGTTCCTCATGCCGTACCTCGCCCGCGGCGAGCTGCGAATGGTCGCGGAAGCGACGCCCGCCGAACTCGACGCCTGCCGCCGGCTCCTCCCCGGCCTCGCCGACCTGTTCCAGATCGTCCCCGTCAACGGGTTCGACCGCGGCACGGCGCTCTCCGTCATCGACAAGCAGCTCGAAACGTCCTCGTCCGGCCACGGCATCGAGGTGCAGCGCGGGACCGGCGAGCGGATCGTCCGCCTGTTCCGCCGGTTCCAGCCCTACGCCCCCTTCCCCGGCCCGTCGTCCGGGTTCGCCCGCGAGTTGATCGAGGCCCAGGCCCGCGTCGGCCGCAAGACGGTGGACCCGGACGACGTGATCGACCGGTTCCGCCGCCGCACCGGGCTGCCGGAGTTGTTCCTCCGCGACGAGTTGACGCTCGCCCGCGCCGACGTGCTGGCGTGGTTCCGCGAGCGGGTGATCGACCAGCCGGAGGCGTGCGAGGCGGCGACGGACGTGGTGATGACGTTCAAGGCCGGGCTGAACGACCCGACCCGCCCGCCGGCGGTACTCTTGTTCTGCGGCCCGACCGGCGTGGGCAAGACGCACATGGCGCTGGCGCTGGCGGAATACTTCTTCGGAAGCGCGGAGGCACATAGTAGTAGGCACACTCCGTGTGCCGTCCGCGGGACCGAGTCTTCGAGGTCCCGCGAAGCTCTACGCGAAAGGCAGCCGGACGGCACACGGAGTGTGCCTACTACTCTGTCTCGGCTCATCCGGCTCGACATGTCCGAGTACGCCGGGTTCGACGCCGTGTCGCGGCTGCTCGGCCCGCCGACCGGCGACCCCGGCCCGCTGGTGAACCGCGTCCGCCGGCAGCCGTTCAGCGTGCTGCTGCTGGACGAGATCGAGAAGGCGGCGGCCGACGTGTTCGACACGCTCATGGGCGTGTTCGACGAGGGCCGGCTGACGGACGCCTACGGCCGGGTGACGAACTTCCGGAGCACGGTGATCGTGATGACCTCGAACCTGGGGGCCGGCAGCGGCGCGGCGGTCGGGTTCGGCCGGGAGGGGGAAGGCCCGCGGTATCGGGACGCGGCGATGCGGTTCTTCCGCCCGGAGTTCTTCAACCGGATGGACGCGGTCGTGACGTTCGACCCGTTGAAGCCGGACGCGGTAAAGGCGATCACCCGCCGGGAACTGGCCGCGATTGCGAATCGCGACGGCGTCGCGCGGTCCGGGATTAAGCTCGTGTGGGCCGACTCGTTGGTGGACGAGCTGGCCCGGATCGGGTTCGACGCGCGGTACGGGGCGCGGCCGCTGCAGCGGGCGATCGAGCGGCAGGTGGTGGCGGCGCTGGCGAAGTGGATGCTGGAGACGCCGCACGCCGGGCGGACGGTGGAAGCGAGGTGGGCCGGCGACGGGGTAGCGTTCCGAGAGGTGTGACGACCGGCATCAGGGGATGAATTGGAACAGTACGGCGAGTTGCTTGCGGACGGCTTGGTCGTTCAGATCGGAAGCTCCCGAACGAATCTCGGCGTGCCCCGGATCGTCCGGCAGGGGCACGGGAACAATTTCCAAGCCGAGTGCGCGGATGTCGGCGACCGTGGCTTCTGCGACACGCGAGCCGAGGTCCGGCTTGCCGACGCGACCCAAGAGCGCGGCCGGCGACGTGAGAGACGACCGGCTGACGGAGAGGCCGGTTTCGTTCCGATCCGCACGGAGGGCGAAGTTCTTGCTCGTGATCCGCGGGCCGGGTGCTTGCCACGTCGTACCGCCGGGGATGTGGCGGAGGACGAGTTCGTCATTCAGGATTTCTGATGGGCCAGTCATTCTTCTTGTTTCTCTCCACGGCTCGCGATCTCTACCTGAATAATCCTGATTCCAACAGAGTCAGAGACGAGCAACGATAAGAATTGAACGAGGCGGACGAGGTTTTGCAAGTTGTTATGGCGGCTGGGTTTACGGACGAAGAACGGAGTTGGAATCGAAACTGTCGGGAGGCACGAAGGTATTCACCACACGTAAACAGAATGTCAACCATTTATGCAGCCACTAGTTGCCCGACAGTCGAGAGGAGGCCCGAAGGGATGGCAAATCGGCCCGAAGTGAACTTCTCACTCCTCATCTCTTGGGTCAGTTTGTCGGTGTGGAGAAAACCTAAAGAGCCGTCGGGGTTGATTTCCAGCTCGTGTTCCGTGTGGGCATCATCCCATTCGATCAAGACACTCCCATCTCGACCGGGCGACACGAACACATCCTTATGCGGTTCCAGTCCGAGGCGGAGGGAGGCCAAGAGCGTGACGAACTCCTTTGCCAAGTCAATTGCTTCCGGAACCGGCACGGCCGCCCCGTAGCCGTCCCAGTTCTCTTGGAGATTCCGCATCGCGTCGAGCTGTTCGAGTGGCGTCGCCATGACTTCCTCCATCCACAGTATACCCGATGCCCTTTAAGCCGGCCGCAAGTTCACGCCGGGCGATCCATCCACACCCGCTGGTTCGCGGCGTCGATCCGCACGGATAGGTTGCCGGCGGTGAGCGCCCGCAGGCCGAGCAGGGGCAGCCGGAGGGCCGACAGCCTTTTCGTGTCGGCCACGCCGACCTGCTCGCCGTCGCCGAAGACGGCGATGCCGTCGCGAAGTTCCTATAGGGTCGGCGGCAGGATCGGGTCGATCTCATCCCGGCGGTCGTACTGGTTCGGAAACAGCCACAGGTTTGCCCGGCGGTGCGGGATCGGAACGCCGAAATGCTTTCGTTCGATGCCGGGGTTGAGGGGTAGCGCACGCCACTCGACGCCGGCCCATCGGCGGAGTTGGACGGGAGAAATAATGAACGACGTTCCGCATCCCGTGTCCAGGAGGGCCGGAAAGCGGCGGACGGTCAGCGACGGCCGGTCGGTGCCGACCGGTGCGATTCCGATCCAGACGAGGATTTGGAACGGATTGACGGCCAACGACTCGCTTTCCCATTCGACCCGGCTCGGGCGGTCGAAGTAGGGCATCGAGCGAAGAATCGGGACGGTGGACATCTCAACGGAACGCATCGAAGATGTCCATATCCGTCCCCTGGTCCGGTTCGATGTACCGGATGATGAACTGTTCGTGCTTCAGCTTCAATTCGTCCAGGCAGTGGCGGTAGAGTTCCGTTTGCGTCTTCGCGATCTTCCGAAGCCCGCCGTCCGTGTAAGCGATCCACTTCCGGTAGTCCGACTCCAGCAGCGCCGGCAGCTCGGCCAGGTAGCGGGCCGTGAGCGCGTCGAGAGACGGCGGGCCGCCCACGGGCGGCGGTGTCTGCGTCACCGGCAGCGCGTCGGGAATCGTCGGCGTCATCGGTCGCCCTCCTTCTGCCTTCACTGTCGCACCCCGGCCGCGGGCCGTCAACTCACTCCTCGTCCGCCCGCAGCTTCGCGAGCACGCTGTAGTCCTCCAGCGTCGTCGTGTCCTGCGTCCCCTCGCGGTTCGCGGCGATGTCCCGGAGCAGCCGCCGCATGATCTTCCCGCTACGAGTTTTCGGCAGCGTGTCCGTGAACTTGATCTCGTCCGGCCGGGCCAGCGCCCCGATCTCTTTTGCCACGTGCGCCTTCAGTGTGGCTTTCAAGTCGTCCGTCGGCGCGTTCCCCTGCTTCAGCGTCACGAAGCAACAGATCGCCTCGCCCTTCAGGTCGTCCGGCCGGCCGACGACCGCGGCCTCCGCCACCTGCGGGTGGTTCACCAGCGCGCTCTCCACTTCCATCGTGCTCAGCCGGTGGCCGCTCACGTTCAGCACGTCGTCCACCCGGCCCATCACCCAGATGTACCCGTCCTCGTCCTGGCGAGCGCCGTCCGCGGTGAAGTAGACGCCGGGGTAGTTGCTCCAGTACGTCGCCTTGAACCGGTCGTCGTCGCCGTAGATCGTCCGCATCATGCTCGGCCACGGCTTCTTCACCACCAGGAACCCGCCGCTGTTCGCCGGGACCGGGTTGCCGGCCTTGTCCACCACCTCGGCCATGATGCCGGGCAGCGGCTTCGTCGCGCTGCCCGGCTTCGTCGGCACGGCCCCCGGCAGCGGTGAGATCATGATCGCGCCGGTCTCCGTCTGCCACCACGTATCGACGATCGGGCAGCGGCCGCCGCCGATGACCTCGTGGTACCACATCCACGCCTCCGGGTTGATCGGCTCGCCGACGCTGCCGAGCAGCCGCAGGGACGTGAGGTCGTGCTTCTTCGGGTGCTGGTCGCCCCACTTGATGAACGCCCGGATCGCCGTCGGCGCGGTGTACATGACCGTCACCTTGTACTTCTCGACGATGGCCCAGAAGCGGTCCTCGGCCGGGTGGTTCGGTGCGCCCTCGTACATCACGACGGTCGAGCCGTTGGCCAGCGGGCCGTACACGATGTAGCTGTGGCCGGTCACCCACCCCACGTCCGCGGTACACCAGTAGATGTCGCTGTCCTTGATGTCGAAGACCCACTTGTGCGTGAGGCTCGCGCCGAGCAGGTAGCCGCCGGTCGTGTGCAGCACGCCCTTCGGCTTCCCGGTGGACCCGGACGTGTAGAGGATGAACAGCGGGTGCTCGCTGTCCAACTGCTCGGCCGGGCAGTCGGCGGGCGCGTCGGTGACGACTTCGTGCCACCACACGTCGCGGCCCGACTTCATGGTCACCTTCTCGTTGCACCGGTTGAACACGACGCACTTCTCGACGGTCGGCGACTTGTCGAGGGCGGTATCGACGTTGGCCTTGAGCGGCACGACCTTGCCCCGCCGCCACCCGGCGTCGGCGGTGATGACGAGCTTCGCCTTCGCGTCGTTGTTCCGGTCGGCAACGGCCTCCGCCGAGAACCCGCCGAAGATGACGGAATGTACGGCCCCGATCCGGGCGCACGCGAGCATGGCGACGGCCGCCTCCGGTATCATCGGCATGTAGATCGTGACGCGGTCGCCCTTCGCCACGCCGAGCTTCTTGAGCGCGCTCGCGAACTGGCAGACCTCGCGGTGCAGCTGCGCGTACGTCAGCGTCCGCGTGTCGCCGGGTTCGCCCTCCCAGAGGATGGCCGTCTTGTCCTTGCGGCCGCTCGCGAGATGCCGGTCGAGGCAGTTGAAGCTGGCGTTGGTCGTGCCGCCGACGAACCACTTCGCGTGCGGGGCGTTCGACCAGTCGAGGACCTGGTTCCACTTCTTGAACCAATGGAGGCTCTCCGCTTGTGCGGCCCAGAAGCCTTCGAGGTCCTTCTCGGCCCACGCCGCGAGGCGGTCGCGTTCGGCGGCGTCGACGTGGGCGGTGGTGACGAAGTTCGCCGCCGGCGGGAAGACGCGGGATTCCTTCAAGACACTGGTGATGTTGGCGTTCGGCGTGGACATGGGAGAATGCCTCGGTACGGGGAGTGGGGAACAGATTAGGCCACGGCCCGGACGAGTGCAACGGGGCCGTGAACGGCTGACATGAATTCGGTGTCACGGCGACGGTTCGGCGGCTCCGGCTTTTGGGAGGAACTCCCGGCTTACGGGCCGGTCGTCGTAAACCCGAGGCGGTTTGCCGCTCACGGCGATCCGTGACCCGTCCGGGCTGATGGCCAGGCCCGTGACCCCCTCGGGTTCTGTCAGCGTCAAGATTTCGCTACCGGTCATCGCGTCCCAAACTTTGATCGACTTGTCCCAACTTCCCGTTACGATTCGCGAGCCGTCCGGAGTAAACAGGGCGGCCGAAAGCCGCCATGTGTGACCGCGGAGGGTGGGACCGGCCGCCCCGGTGGCCGCGTCATAAACCCGTGCCGCCCCGTCCGCGCAGCCGGCGAGTAGGCGGGAGCCAGTCCGATCAAACGCGAGCGACCCGGCGGCCCCTTCCTGCACGAGGAACAACTGCGCGCCCGTTTTGGCGTCCCACATCCGCGTGGTGAGGTCGTTGCCCGAGGTGGCGATCCGCGACCCGTCCGGGCTGACCGCGACGGACAACACGTCCTTCGTGTGTCCCCGCAGGGTAAGGAGTTCTTTGTCGGTTTTGACGTCCCACACTGTCGCCGTGAAATTCTTCTCGCTGCCCGACTCTTGCTGCCCGGCCGCCGTCACGACTTTCGCCCCGTCGGGAAAGAATGCGGCTGACGTGATGCCCAGGCCCCGCCGTCCCCGGCTCCGCAGCGAGAAGATGTTCGCACCGGTCTGTGCGTCCCACACGTCCGCGGTTTCCGAGTAGGTCAGCATCCGAGTCCCGTCCGGGCTGAACACGGCCCCCGCGAAGTCATAAACGCCGCCCCCTTTCCCGGCCTCAATCGTTCGGGTCAGGGTGCCCGTACCCAAATCCCAAATGAGGACTACGCCCGCCCCACGGTACGACGCGAGGTGGCGGCCGTCCGGGCTGAACGCGACCGACTGATCGTACCGGTTGGAGCCGGTCGGGCCACGGGGCTCGTACCCCCGCGTGGCGTCCCACACCTTCACGGTCCCGTCGTAGCTGCCGCTGACGATCCGCTTCCCGTCGCCGGTGAACGCGACCGACTCCACGTCCCGCGTGTGCCCGCGGAACGCGAACGCCTCCACGCCGGTCTTCGTGCCCCACACACGTACCGTCATGTCCCGCCCGCCTGTAGCCACGCGGGATCCGTCGGGGCTGAACGCGACCGACTTCAGTTCAGACGTGGCTCCCTTGAACGCGAGAACCTCCTTACCGGTTTTCGCGTCCCACAGCCGCATCGTCTGATCCTGGCTCGCGGTCACCAGCCGAGTTCCGTCGGCGGCAATGGCGACTGCCGTGACTTCCTCCGCATGCCCGCGGAGGGTTTGCAGTTCCTTGCCTGTTTTCGCGTCCCAGAGCCTGGCCGTGTGGTCGGCGCTGCCGGTCAACACGCGGGTGCCGTCCGCGCTGATGGCCCCCGTACGCAAGTTGCCCGACGTGAACGTGTTTGGACCAAGTTGAGTGGAATGACTGAACGTGTGAAGCACGGCATTGGTTTCGACACCCCAGAACCGGGCACGGTGGGTCTCGAACCCACTCAACGCGCGGAGGCCGGCCGGCCCAAACGTCAGGGCTAGGACGGACCCAGGCACCTTGTTGGTGCGGAGTTGCTGCTCGCCGGACTTCGCGTCCCAGACCCGGACATCACCGTGGTCGCCGGCGGTGGCAACCCGCGTCCCGTCCGGGCTAAGGGCGACCTGCCGTACGCTGTCATACCCCGCAAAAGGGAACACCCGCTTGCCGGTCACCACGTCCCAAACGCCCACCCCCTCCCTCGACCCGGCGACGGCCGCACGCGAACCGTCCGGGCTGAGGGCCACAGAGTAAACCATCGTTTGCGGCAACTTGATGGTCACCAAGTCCGAATGGCAAAGGCGGTGGACGTACCGCCAGTCCCACCCCCGCAGTCTTTCAGGGCACAGGGCGAGGAACTCGTTCGCCCGTCGGCAGTCGTTTACCTGATAAGCGGTGTGGGCAAGGTACACGTTCCGGGCGTAGGCCAGTCGCTCCCGCTCCTCGGCGATGTCGGCCTTCGCCTGGTTCGCCACCCCCTCGGCCGTCTCGGCGCGCTTCTTGGCACGCTCGGCTTCGTCCCGCGCGCCCTCAGCGGACGCCTTCTCACCCACGGCTTCCCGCCACAGGCGGGTCGTGGTGACGGCGGACACGGCCAGCACGGCCGCCAGTGTGCCGAGCGCCCACGCGGCGGCGACGAAGGGCTTGCGGCGAACCCAGAGCGCGGCCCGTTCCAGGGTCGTCGCGCGGCGGGCGGCAATCGGGTGCCCCTCGATCCACGCCGTCAGGTCCGCGGCCAGCTCGTTCGCGCTCGCGTACCGCCGCTCCGATTCCTTCTCCAGGCACTTCAGACAGATCGTCTCCAGGTCGTGCGGGATCCGCGGGGTCAGGGTGCGTAGCGTCGTCGGCGTGTCGTTCTGGATGCGGATGAGTAACTCCATGTCCGTGTCGGCGATGAACGGCCGCTTGCCGGCGAGCGCCTCGTACAACATGACGCCGAGCGACCACACGTCCGCCGGCGGGCCAACGAACTTCATCGCCCGCGCCTGCTCCGGGGCCATGTACGCCGGCGTCCCGGCCGCGTCCTGCGTCTGCGTCAGGTCGGACGCCGCCCGCTTCGCCAGGCCGAAGTCCGTGACCTTCGGCATACCATCAGATGCGAGCAACACGTTGCCCGGTTTCAAGTCGCGGTGGACAATGCCCAACTCATGCGCCGCCCCCACGCCCGACGCGATCTTCGCGATCTGCCCGGCGACTTCCCACGGCGTCAGGGTCGAACCTGACTTGGCGCTGTCGGCCAAGGATCCGCCGGTGAGGTACTCCATGGCGATGTACGGCCCGGCGGCCGACTCGCCGAAGTCGTACACCTCGACGACGTGCGGGTGCTTGACGGCCGCGATGACTTGGCCTTCCGCCAGGAACCGGGCCTTGTTCAGCGGGTCGTCGGCCTTCATGAGCTTCAGCGCGACAAGTCGGTCGAGCTTGAGTTGCTTGGCCTCGTAGACGACGCCCATGCCACCGCGGCCGAGCTCGCGGAAGATTTCGTAACCGGGGACGCCCGGGAAGCCGTGGGCCGTGGCCGCGCTCACGCTCGGGCCACCAACCTGAACCTGCGTGCGATCCGGGGGCGTTTGGTCGGGCATGGGCGCATCTCCAAATTCGGGATGATCGTAACTCGGACGGTCCCGCGGGGGAAGCGTACAATTCCCCTGTCCCAGAGGAACCCCCGCGAATGTCCGACACGTTCACCATCGGCCTCGTTCAGATGAAGTGCGCCCCGGACACGGCCACGAACCTCGCCACGGCCGAGGCCGCGATCCGCGCCGCCGCGAAGGCCGGGGCGCAGATCGTCTGCCTGCCGGAGCTGTTCACCGGCCACTACTTCTGCCAGACCGAGGACTACCACCTCTTCGACAAGGCCGAGCCGATCCCCGGCCCGTCCACCGACCGCCTCAGCGCCGCCGCGAAGGCGAATGGCGTCGTCGTCATCGGGTCGCTGTTCGAGAAGCGGATGCCGGGCGTGTACCACAACACCGCCACCGTCCACGACGCCGACGGCAGCTTCCTCGGCATCTACCGCAAGATGCACATCCCGGACGACCCCATGTTCCTGGAGAAGTACTACTTCACCCCCGGCGACGTCGGCTGGAAGGTGTTCGACACGAAGTACGCGAAGGTCGGCACGCTCGTTTGCTGGGACCAGTGGTACCCGGAAGCGGCCCGCCTGACGGCGCTGCAGGGGGCGGAGGTGCTCTTCTACCCGACGGCCATCGGCTGGCACCCGAAGGAGAAGGCCGAGTACGGCGAGGCCCAGCACTCGGCGTGGGAGACGAGCATGCGGGGCCACGCCATCGCGAACGGCATCTACGTCGGCGCGGTCAACCGCGTCGGTCACGAGGTCCTCGTCGGCGACGGGTTGGAGTTCTGGGGCCAGTCGTTCGTCAGCGACCCGTTCGGCCGGCTGTTGAAGCGCGGCAGCGTCGAGAAGGAGGAAGTCATCACGATGACGTGCAGCCGGAAGCTGATGGAGGAGGTGCGGCGGAACTGGCCGTTCTTCCGCGACCGGCGGATCGACTACTACGGCGGGCTGACGAAGCGGGTGGCGGATTAGGCGAACGGCACGGCGTCAGCGTGCCGGTGGTGCGCCTGGGTGTCTCACCGGCACGCTGACGCCGTGCCGTTCGCCCCTTTACCCCATCCCCCATCCCCCATACCCCATACCCCATGACACCAGCGAAGCTCGCGCTCGAAGACGGGACGATTTTCACCGGCCGGGCGTTCGGCGCGGCCGGCGAGAAGCCCGGCGAGGTCGTGTTCAACACGTCCATGACCGGCTACCAGGAAGTCCTCACCGACCCCAGCTACAAGGGGCAGATCGTCACGATGACGTACCCGCTCATCGGCAACTACGGCACGACCAGCGAGGACGCCGAGTCGCTCGGCGTGCAGGTCGAGGGGTTCGTCGTCCGCGAGCTGACGAAGGTTCCCAGCAACTTCCGCAGCCACCGCGACCTGGACACGTACCTGAAGGCGTCCAACGTCGTCGGCATCGAGGGGATCGACACGCGGGCGCTCGTCCGCCGGCTGCGGGTGCGCGGGGCGATGAACGGCATCCTCTCGACCACTGATCTCGACGATGCGTCGCTCGTGGCGAAGGCGAAGGCGTTCCCCGGCATGGAGGGCCGCGACTTGGTGAAGGAAGTCGTGCCGGAGAGGGCGTTCGCCTGGAGCAAGGGGTTCGGCCAGTTCGCCGAGCACGTCATGCCCGCGCGGTCCGCGGAGAAGCATGTCGTCGCCATCGACTACGGCATGAAGTGGAACATCCTCCGCTGCCTCACGCAGGTCGGGTGCAAGGTCACGGTCGTGCCCGGCACGGCGACGGCGGAAGAGGTACTGAAGCACAACCCGGACGGCGTGTTCCTCAGCAACGGCCCCGGCGACCCGGCCGCGGTGACGTACGCCGTGGACACAGTGAAGGGGCTGATCGGCAAGAAGCCGATCTTCGGCATCTGCCTCGGCCATCAGTTGCTCGGGCTGGCGCTGGGGGCGAAGACGTTCAAGCTGAAGTTCGGCCACCGCGGCGCGAACCAGCCGGTCCTCAACTCGGCGACCGGGGCGGTCGAGATCACGACGCAGAACCACGGGTTCGCGGTGGACGCGACGACGCTGCCGAAGGGCGTTGTGCCGACGCACATCAACCTGAACGACCAGACGCTGGAGGGGATGCGGGCGGACGACCGGAAGCTGTTCAGCGTGCAGTACCACCCGGAGGCCGCCGCCGGCCCGCACGACAGCAGCTACCTGTTCGAGGAGTTCCGCACGCTCATGGGGTGAGCGGCGACGGGCGAAAATCGACGCGGCGGCCGGGTTCCTCGTGGCCCGGTCGTTTGCGTCTGGTATGATCGTACCGCCCAGTCATTCCGCCTCTTCATTGGGTACATACATGGTAGCCAAGTCTTCCCCAACCCCCGCGACGGCGGAGCGCCGCGTCGCCCCCCGGTTCCAGCCCGCGTTCGCGACCATCTGCCGGCTGCGGCCGGCCGACGGGTCGCCGTTCGCCGGGCTGGTCTGGAACATCTCGGAAACCGGCCTGAGCATGTTGACCACGAACCGGCCGAAGGTCGGCGAGGACCTGGCGGCGGAGCTGGAAGCGGAGGCGGGCGGCACGACGGTCGCGCTCGGCCTGCGGGTCGTCCACGCGACGCCGGTGCCGACCGGCGACTGCCTCGTCGGGGCGCGGTTCGACCGGCCGCTGACGGAGGCCGAGTTGCAGCACTTCGTCACCCCGCCGGAGACGGCGAAGGCGGTGAGCGCCGGGCTGCTGGAAGGCTGGAAGCCGCCGAAGAAGGGGTAATCACTCGCGGGCCAATTCGCGAAGCAGTTCGTCGTACCGCGGCCCGTGGCCGTGGATGACGAACCGCCGTTCCGTTTCGCCGACGACCTCGATCCGAACCTCCAGCCGTTCGGCCGGCATCGCCCCCGGCACGCGGTCGGCCCATTCGACGATGCTGACGCCGTCGCCGGAAAAGTACTCGTCCGCGCCGAGGTCGAGGAACTCGCGGTCGCCGGACAGGCGGTAGGCGTCGAAGTGATAGATCGGCAGCCGGGCCGCGTACTCCTGGATAAGCACGAACGTCGGGCTGGTGACGGCCGCCGGGTTGCGGACGCTCAGGCCCTCGGCGATGGCCCGCGTCAGGTGCGTCTTGCCCGCGCCGAGCTGGCCGATCAGGGAGATGACCGCGCCGGGGAAGAAGAGGGAGCCGAGCCGACGGCCGAAGGACTCGGTGGCATTGAGATCGGGGATGTCAAACGAGAGGGACGACAGGTACTGGCGAGCCGAGCGGCGTACGCCGCCGGGTGAGCGCCCCTCACCCGGCGGCTTACGCCGCTCGGCTCGCCGGTCTCCGAGCTTACTAAGAAGCCTTCGCCACCTTGTGGGCCTTCGCGGTCCTGTGGCGCAAATACGCGTACATGAACTCGTCCAGGTCGCCGTCGAGCGTCGCCTGCACGGCCGGGGACTTCATCTCGATCCCGTCCCGCTCGTCCCGGACCAGCGTGTAGGGCTGCATCACGTAACTACGAATCTGACTGCCGAACGCGATCTCCCCCTTCGCGTCGTACCGGTTCGCCAGGTCGCCGAGCCGCTTCTGCTCCTCGATCTGGTACACGCGGGCCTTCAAGAGCGCCAGCGCGTTCGCGTAGTTCTTCGGCTGGCTCCGCTCCGTGCGGCTCTCGCCGCGGACCTCCTGCCCCTTGTAGTTGTAGATCAGCCGCACGCCGGACTGCGTCTTGTTCTGGTGCTGGCCGCCGGGGCCGCCGGAGCAGAACGTCTGCATCTCCAGTTGCTTCTCGGGGATTTCGATCTCGATCGTGTCGTCCAGTTCCGGCGTCACGTCCACGGCGGCGAACGACGTCTGCCGCGTGCCGCCGTCGCCGAACGGGCTGATGCGGACGAGCCGATGGACGCCGATCTCGCTCTGCAGGTAGCCGTAGGCGTACTCGCCGGCCACGCGGAACTGCACGCTCTGGATGCCGGCCTCAAGGTTCGGCTCCTTGTCCAACTCCTCGACGGCGAACCCGTGCTTCTGCGCCCACCGGACGTACATCCGGTAGAGCATTTCCGCCCAGTCGCACGCCTCGGTCCCGCCGGCCCCCGGCTTGATCGTCACGACGGCGTTGTTCGCGTCCTGCTTGCCGCTCATCATCGCCTGCAGCTCGAACGCCTCGTACTTCTTCGCGGCCTTCGCCAGCTCACCTTCCAGCTCCGCCGCGAACGACGGGTCGTCTTCGGCCAGCTCGATCATCGCGTTCAGGTCGTCGGTCGCCTTCGCCAACTCCTCGTAGGGCTTGAGCAGGGCGTTCAGCACCTTCACCTTCTGAATGGTCTTCTGGGCCGCGTCCGGGTTGTCCCAGAACGAGCCTTCGTTCATCTTGGCCTCGAAGCCTTCCCGCTGTTTCAGCTTGCCCGCGATGTCAAAGAGACCCCCGGAGTTGGGCCAAGCCGGCGGTGAGTTCTTCGGTCTTGCGGCGTGTTTCCGGACTCAGCATCTCGATTTCTCCAGGTTCTCGACATCGGAAGCGGGCCGTAGCATACCTACGGGGTGCGCCCGGCGGCCCACCACTAATATACGACGCGAAGGAACCGACGATGGGCAAGCTAACCGGCAAAGTGGCCGTCATCACCGGCGGCGGGTCGGGCGTGGGCAAGGCGACGGCCGCCGCGTACCTGACGGAAGGGGCGAGCGTCGTCATCGCCGGCCGCGACCAGGCGAAATTGGACGCCGCGGCCGCGGAACTCGGCGGGCAAATCCTGGCCGTACCGTGCGACGTGGCGGACGCCGCGCAGTGCAAGTCCCTCATCGAGACGGCGACGAACCGGTTCGGGAAGGTGGACATCCTGTTTAACAACGCCGGGGCGAACCTGAAGGCTCGCACCATCCGCGAGCTGACGCCGGAGGCGTGGGACAAGCTAATTCGGGCGAACCTGGACGGCACGTTCTACTGCACGCACTACGTGCTGCCGCAGATGTTCGAGCGGCGGGACGGGGTGATCGTGAACCTCGTGTCCGTGGCCGGGAAGCGGGCGAACCCGCTCGGCGGGGCGGCCTACGTGGCGTCGAAGTTCGGGCAGGGCGGCCTCGGCATGTGCCTGTCGAACGAGGAGCGGGAGAGCGGCGTGCGGGTGAGCAACGTCTACCCCGGCGAGATCGACACCCCGATCCTGGAGCACCGGCCGAAGCCGGTGACGGACGACCACCGGGCGGTCATCCTGAAGCCGGAGGACGTGGCGGCCGCGATCCTGTTCGTGACGACGCTCCCGCCGCACGTCTCGATCCCGGAGCTGGTCATCAAGCCGACCGTGCACCCCTACTGGTAAAAACCGTTTTCACCGCGGAGGGCACATGAGGGCACGAGAGGAAAGACCAAGAAGAGATTTCAAAGAGTGGGTTTTGAACTCTTCTCTCTCTTCTGTCTTCTCACGTGCTCTCTCGTGCCCTCTGCGGCGAAAATATCTTCACTTCCGCAGCCCGTCCACGAACTTCTGCAAGTCCGGCGGCAACGGCATCGTCCAGTGCAGGTGCTCGCCGGTGACGGGGTGCTCGAACCCCAACTCGGTCGCGTGCAGGGCCAGCCGCGGGGCCGGCGTCTCCGGCAGCGGGTCGCCGCCGGCCGTCCGCGTGTACACCTTCTCGCCGCACACCGGGTGGCCGGCCTCCGACAGGTGAATCCGAATCTGGTGCGTGCGGCCGGTCTCCAGCCGGCACGACAGGACCGAGTGCCGCGGTAGCCGCTCCTCGACGGCGACGTGCGTGACGGCTTCCTTCCCGGTGGCGTCCGGCTGCTTCGTGCTGCCCCGGCGGCCGTCCCCGCGGTCGCGGATGAGCGTCGTGCGGATCGTCTGCGGCGAGAGGAACCCCGGCACGACGGCGAGGTACCGGCGGACGACCGTGTGCTTGCGGAACTGCAACCCCAGCCCCCGCTCCGCGAGGACGCTCCGGGCGAAGACGAGCAGGCCGCTCGTCTCCTTGTCGAGCCGGTGGACGATCCGCAGCGGCGGCAGCGACCGGGCCGGGCGGTCGAGCGTGTTCGCGACGGCCCACTGCGCCACGTCCTGGAGTGTCGGGTCGAGCTGCCGCCGCTTCTCGCCCCACTCGAGTTCGGCCGGGTGGCGGACGCTGCTAATCCCGGACGGCTTCTCGACGACGACGACGTGGTCGTCCAGGTGGCGGACGACGAGCGTGTCGGCCGACGCGTTCCGCGGCCGGGCGGTCGGCTTCGCGAGCAGCTCGACGACCTCCCCCTCGTGGACGCGGCGGGCCGGGTCAGTGCAGACGCTCCCGCCGACGGTGACGCGGCGGCCCTCGATCAGGGCACGCACGTCGTTCCACGACGGCTGCCGTTCGTGCAGCCGCGACCGCAGCACCTTCGCGAGGGTGTGCTCCGCCTCGGCGGCGATGACGGCGAAGGGGGGGAGTGTCATTTCTTGAAGAAGAGGAGGACGATCTGAACGGAGAGGGTAATAACCCCGCCGACGAAGAGCATGACGAACTGGAACAGCCGCGTGTCGCCGAGTTTCTTTTGCTCTTCGAGTTGAGCCAATCGGTTCTCCAAAACTGGAAACTGTTTATGCTCTTCAATCGCCCGGTCCAGGCGGTTGAGGCGTTCGTCGATGACGGCCAACCGCTCCCTGACCCGGTGGACGTCGGAACGATCAATGTCCTTCTGAATGGCCAGAATTTGAGCCTTAAGAACGAGTACCTCTTCCTGGAGAATCCGAACCTTCTCGGTCGGGCTAGGATTGGGCATTGACCGGCTCCTCGGATACGTCGAGTATTTCCAAACGTTCTTCCAGATTCGCGTAGCGGTTCCACATCACGTTCTGCCAGAGGCGAAGCATCCGCCGCTCGCGGGAGGTCGGGTCGAGGAACTCACCAGGCTCGATTCCGTCCACGAAGCCTTTGCCGCCGAAGTCGTCCATCAGCATCAAGTGGGCGGCCAAGAACTCTTGCCCTTGATGTGTGTTTCGGAGGGCGAGCGAGAGCGTCAGATCGCCGGCAAACGCGGGGTAAGCTTCGGCGGTCAGCCCCTTCACGAAGTCAACGGCCGAGCGGGCCGCCGAAAGGATTTCTGGGCGTTGCTGTACCGACGGGTCGGTTTCAAGGTAGGCTCTCGTGGCGGCCGTCGTGCTCATTGCTTATCCTCCGTTCCACCTCAGTATACCACGTTGCAACGTCGCGAATGACGGCACGACGGCCCGGCCCAGCGGCCCTGCCCCTTGCGGAGGAACACCTCGATCCCGTCGATGTTGCAGTCGAGCCGGCCATCGGCCGTCAGCCCGCTACCGAGCGCGGTACCTTCTTCGCGAGCGTGTGCTCGGCCTCGGCGGCGATGACGGTGAAGAGGGGGAGTTGGGTCATGGCGATCGGGGTTACCGCACCGAATGCTTGGCGGGCGTGGTAACTCCCGTTCTACCACTTGCGGGCGGCGTTGACCCGGCCCGCCGCCCGCCCGGACGTGCCGCCGGGCTACTTCTTCGGCCGGAACAGCCGCGGCGCGAAGTCGTGGAAGGCAATCCGCCACGTCAGCCACTCGTGGCCCAGCCCCTTCGCGTCGCGGAACACGACGTTCTTCGACCCGCCCTTCTGAAGGTAGTCGTGCAGGTCGCTCGCGGCCTTGTGGATGCCCGCGTCCAGCCCCTGGTCGCCGGAGTGCAGGTACAGCAGGCTCATCTTCTTGTCGAACGCCACCGGGTCGGCGAACACCCCGCCGAAGGCGGCCTTCACGTCCCCCTGACGGAACACCCCGCTGAACGCCCCGACGGCCGAGAACGTGTCCGTGTGGGTGAGCCCGATCTGCATCGCCTGCCCGGACCCCATGCTCAGCCCGGCGACGGCCCGGTGCTCGCGGTCGGCGAGCGTGCGGTACGTCGCGTCGATCATCGGGACCAGGTCCTTGACGACCACGTCCTCGAACGCCCCGCCGCCGAACCCGCGGCCGGGCGTCGGGGCCGCCGGCCGCTCCCCGGCCCGCGTCGCGTACCCCTTCTCCATCACCACGACCATCGGCACCGCCTTCCCCTCCGCAATCAGGTTGTCGAGGATGAAGTTCATGTGCCCCTGCTTGACCCACCCGGTCTCGTCCTCCCCGCCGCCGTGTTGCAGGTACAGCACCGGGTACTTCTTGTTCGGGTCGGCGTCGTACCCCGGCGGGGTGTAGACGAACGCCCGCCGGGTCTGGCCCGTGACCTTCGACGTGTACCACCGCGCCCGCACCTCGCCGTGCGGCACGTCCTTGGCGTGGAAGAAGTCCACGTCCTTCTGGGGGATTTCGATCCCGCTCGTCGGCTTGCTCGTGCCGAAGAACGTGTCGGTGCCGGGGTCGTTGACGAGCACCCCGTCCACGAGGAAGGCGTAGTAGTGAAAGCCGGGGACGATCGGCGGGGACGTGAACGACCAGACGCCGTCGCCGCCCTTCGCCATGTCCCAGTGCCCGCGCGGCCCCAGCCCGTAGTTCGTGAACACCTGCACCTTCTTGGCCTCCGGGGCCTTGAACCGGAACGTCGCCCGGCCGTCGGCGTGGACCCGCGGGTACTGGGCGTTCGGCAGGTTCGTCGCGGACGGCTTCCCCTCGTCGGCCGGCTTGTCGGCGTCCTTCTTCTCAACCCTGGATTCGTCGCGCTTCCCGCCATCCTGGAACACGAGCCGGGCGAAGTGGTAGAGGTCGCTCTTCCAGACCTTGAAGTCGTGCCCGCCGCCGCGGATGACGCGGTACTCGTGCGGCACGTTCTTCTCGTCGAGCATCTTGTGGACGTTCTCGCTGATACGGAACAGCCCGTCCTTGTCCCCGCACGCGACGTACAGCAGCTTCAGCTTCTTCGCGGCGTCGGCGTGGTCCTTGACCAGCTCGGCCGGCCGCCGGGTGTTCGGGGCGGAGGAGAAGCCGCCGACCCAGGCGAACGTGTCGAGGTTGCCCAGCCCGAAGTTGAGCGACTGCCCGCCGCCCATCGACAGGCCGGCGATGGCCCGACTCTCGCGGTCGGCCTTCACGGGGTAGGTCTTCTCGACGAACGGGATCAGGTCGGTCAGCAGGTCCTTCTCGAACGCGGCGAACGCCGGCCCCTGCTTGGGGATCGGGTCGCGGGCGGTCACGTCCGTCGCCGCCCGGCCGTTCGGCATCACCACGATCATCGGCGCGGCCTTCTTGTCCGCGTACAGGTTGTCCAGGACGACGTTCGGCACGCCGCCCCGCGGCCACTCGTTCTCGTCCCCGCCGATGCCGTGCAGCAGGTAGAGGACCGGGTACTTGGCGTCCTTCGCGAACCCCGGCGGGGTGTACACCGTCGCCTTCCGCTTCGCCCCGACGGTGGCGCTGTCGTACTCGACGACCTCCACCTTGCCCCGCGGAACGTCGTCCCGCTTCTGGTCGTAGCCCGTCGGCGGATCGGGGTACTTGTCGGCCGTCTCGGCCGGCTTCGTCTCGGCCTTCGACTGGGCGAGCACCGGCCCGCAGGCCAGGGCGGCCCACGCCGCCAGCGCCAGGATTCGCACGCTCATCGTTCGTCCTCCGGGGAGTGAAGGGGCGTCGATCCGCCGACCGGCACGCCGTCCGCGTTCAGGGCACCGGCGACCCGTCCCAGCACTTCCACGAGCGTCTCCGCCTCGTCGGGCCGGAGCGCCGCGAGCAGTTGCTGCCGAATCGGCTCTCCCGCCGTCCAGAGTTTGCGGCACGTCCGCCGTCCCGCGGCCGTGAGGGCGACCGTCCGGGCGCGGGCGTCGGTCGGGTGGGCGGCCCGCGCGACCAGCCCCCGGTCCGCCAGCAGCACGAGCATGGCCCGCACGGTGCTGGGGTCGGACCCCATGCGGCGGGCGAGTTCCCGCTGCGTCAGGGCGTGCCCGCCGCGGGCGAGGGTGGCGAGGAGAACGAACTGGTCCGCGGTGGTGCCCCGCGGCGCGAGCCGTTCCTCCGTTCGCCGGTGGAGGGCGAGGTACGCCCCGCGGAGGGCGATCGCGATGTCGTGGCCGGCGGTCATGGCGGGGCCGGAGGGGATTCCGTGCGTATACGCACGATACGGGCGCGATGGTACACCGGCGGCGAAGTCGGTGCGAGTGAGAATCCGGTGAGAAGTATTTTCCCGTGAAGGGCGGCGGGACCGGGTTCGACCGCCGGGGGCAATCCCGTCTTGCACGCGGCCTTCCGGCCGTGGTACTTCTTCCCCATGACCGCCTGGACCCCGCGTCACAAACTCGCCGACTGGCCGACCCTGCTGGCCGCGCGGGACCGCGCCCGCGCGGACGGGCGGACGGTCGTGTGGACCAACGGCTGCTTCGACCTGCTGCACCCCGGTCACCTCGCGAGCCTCGCGGCCGCGCGGCAGCTGGGGGATGTCCTCGTCGTCGGGCTGAACTCGGACGCCTCGGTGCAAGTCAACAAGGGGCCGCTCCGCCCGATCCTCTCGGAGGCGGAGCGGGCGGCGATGCTCGCGGCCGTCGAGTGCGTGGACTACGTCATCGTCTTCGACGAGCAGACGCCGGAGGCGGCGCTCGCGAAGCTGAAGCCGGACATCCACTGCAAGGGCGCAGAGTACGCCCCGCCCCACGGCCGACCCGTTCCGGAACGGGCGGTCGTCGAAGGCTACGGCGGGCGGGTCGCGTACCTGCCACTCGTGCCGGGGCTGTCCACGACGGACCTGATCGCCCGCGTCCGCGCCAAGACCGAGATCAACCGTGCCGCGTGACGTGCTGCTCTTGCTCGACCGCGACGGCACGTTGATGGACGACGTGGGCTACCCGAACGACCCGGCCGCCGTTCGCCTGATCCCCGGCGCGGCGAACGCGGTCCGCGAGTTGGTGGGGCGCGGGTTCGTGCCGGCCGTCGTGAGCAACCAGTCCGGCCTCGCCCGCGGGTTGATTTCGCCCGAACTGGCGGTCGCGGTTCACGCGCGGTTCGTCGAACTCTTCGAGAATGAATCCGGCGTGCGGCTGCCGTGCTTCTACTGCCCGCACGGGCCGGCCGACGGGTGCGATTGCCGGAAGCCGCAGCAGGGGCTGTTGAAGCAAGCCGCCGAGGCGCTCGGCATGGTCGGCCGGCCGGCCGTGATGGTCGGCGACAAGCCGGCGGACGTGGAGGCGGGGAAGCGGTTCGGGGCGATGACCTTCTTCCTTCGCCAATCGCACGTCTACCCGAATCAGCTGCCGCCCCCCGACTTCAGCGCGAGCGACTGGACAGAGATTCTGTGGCGGCTGCAAGCGTCCGGAGGACTCACATGACCCCCATCGACCTCCTGCCCCGGTTCCGCGGCTGCCCGGTCCTCGTCGTCGGCGACCTGATGCTCGACGAGTTCGTCTGGGGCAGCGTCGCCCGCATCTCGCCGGAGGCCCCCGTCCCCGTGGTGGAAGTGCAGCGGCGGACGTTCGTGGCCGGCGGCGCGGCGAACACGGCGGCGAACGTCGCGGCCCTCGGCGGCACGCCGTTCCTCGCCGGCCTCGTCGGTGACGACGCGCAGGGCGAGCGGGTGTGCGAGCTGCTTCGCACGAACAACGTCGATGTCGGCCCGGTCGTCCGCGACCGCCACCGGCCGACGACGACGAAGACCCGCGTGATCGCGCACAGCCAGCAGATGCTCCGCGTGGACCACGAGAAGCCGGGGGCGATTCCCAAAGAGATCGAGGACGCGCTGCTCGGCCGGATCGCGACGGTGCTGCCGGTCGTCCGCGGGTGCGTGGTGTCGGACTACGGCAAAGGCGTCGTCACGCCGCGGTTCGTCGGCGAGCTGATCGCGACGTGCCGGGCCGCCCGCGTGCCGGTCGTCGTGGACCCGAAGGGCGTCGATTACCAGAAGTACCGCGGGGCGACGGTCATCAAGCCGAACCAACTGGAAGCGGGGAAGGTGCTGAACCGCGACCTCCGCGACGCCGACGCGGTACGAACCGCCGGCCGCGACCTGGTCGAGCAACTCGGCACGTCGATCCTGATTACGCAGGGGGCGGCCGGGATGTCGCTGTTCGAGAAGGGCCGGCCGATGGTCCACGTCCCGGCGCAGGCCCGCGAGGTGTTCGACGTGACCGGCGCGGGCGACACGGTCGCCGGCACGCTGGCGTTGGCGCTGACCGGCGGCGGCCCGCTGGAGGCGGCGTGCCGGCTGGCGAGCGCGGCCGCGGCCGTCGTGGTCGGCAAGGTCGGCACGGCGACGGTGAGCGTCGAGGAGCTGGCCGCGGCCGTCGGCGGAGCCGCGAAGCGGGCCGCGGCATGATCGTGTACAATGCCGGCGAGGGGGACATGCGATGCCGCTCCGCGACCACTTTCATCCGCCGTTAACGGATCGGTACAGTTGGGACGTGTTCCACGGCCAGTGGCCGGCCATGATCGTTCTCGCCCTCGGCCGCGTCCTGCCGCCGAACTACTACGCCGGGCCGACGGTTCGGCTGGGGGCCGGGATCGAGCTCGATGTCGGCACGTACGAAACGCCAGAAGCGGTCGAACCGGTTCCCGTCGGGGAGAGTGGAACCGCTTTGACCGCCTTGCCGGAATCGACGCTAACGGTGGTTTCCGAGGTGCCGACGGCCGACGAGTACGAGGTGCGGGTTTACAACGTCGCGAAAGCCCGCGAGCTGGTGGCGGCCATCGAAATCGTCAGCCCGTCGAACAAGGACCGGCCCGAACACCGCCGCGAGTTCGTGGCGAAGTGTGCGTCTCTGATCCGCCAAGGGGTGTGCGTCTCCGTCATCGACCTCGTCACCGAGCGACGGGCGAACTTGTACCTCGACCTGCTCGACTTCTTGGGTGAAAGCGATCCGGAATTCGAACGGCACGGGGCCCCACTTTACGCGGTGACCTGCGCGGGGCGTGTTCAAGCCGGAAAGTGGGCGCTGAAGACGTGGGCCTACCCGCTTACCATCGGCCAACCGCTGCCGACCTTGCCGATCAGGCTGTCGGAGTGGCGGGGCGTCTCGCTCGACCTGGAAACCCCGTACGAGGAAACGTGTCGGGCGTTGCGCATGCCGAAGTAACCGCACCCGACGAAACCCGCCGGGCGCGATCGGGCGTTAGGTACGGTTACTTCTTCACCCCCGTCATCCCGACCGTTTCCACCGTCACGCCCTTGCGGAAGTCGGCCGCGGACAGCTTCTCGGCCGCGTCCAGGTGGGCCTTCTTCGCCGTCAGGATGATCTTCGCCGGGACCGGCGGGCCGGCCGAACCCGACGGCTTCGCGTCCGTCCCGGTTACCCGGATTTGGATGTTCTTGGCCAGGTCCAACGCCCGCTTCGCCTCGTCCAGGTTGCCGGCCCCGATGTGCGCCTGGGCCAGCGACTTGTAAGCACTGGTTACGCCCGTGCGCAGCTCCTTGACCGCGGCCGCCACGTCGTCCTCCTTCATCCCCTTCGGGAAGTCCCCCTTCACCGCGGCAACCGTGGTCACCATGTCCGGATAGCGGGCCAGGGCCGTCTGGTACGCCTTGACCGCGTCGGCGTGCTTCCCTTGCTTGAGGTGCAGGTCGCCGAGGACGATTTGCTTCGCCTCGTCCGGCGTGAACCCCAACCGCGTGCCGGTCGGGGCCGACGGCGTCCACAGGTTCGGGTCGGCCATCGTGCCGGTGGCGCGGTCGTGGGCCGGGCCGGAAACGCCGTCGTAGGTGACGACCACGCTCACCGCCTCGTCGGCCGTCAGGTGGCGGAGGTGGCGGCCGTTCGCGGCCAGCACCTTCGTGACCGTCTCCGTCAGGTTGCCGGGGGCGCACATGACGGCCAGGTTCGGCTTGCCGCCGTCCGCGTCCGCCTTCGGCGGCACGCCGCGGAGTTCGTCGCGGGCCTTCTCCCAGTCCGTCTGCGGCTTCGCCAGGGTCGCGGCCGCGGCCAGGTCGAATTTTGCCACGGCATCCCAGGTGTGACACTTCTGGCAGGTTACCCCCAGGGCGAGCGTCTTCTCGTGCGGCGGTAGGGCGTCGCGCGAATGCCCGGACACGCGGATCGTGTACGCGACGCCGTGGCCCTTGAGGTAAACGCCGTCGAACGACTCGGCCGACGGGCCGGCCGCGTGTTGGGTCGCCCAGTGGTAAGTGAGCGCGAGGTTCGACCCGGCCGTCGGGTTGCCGGTCGTCGCGTCGAAGACCGCCGAGTACGGCATCGGGGTTCCGCCGGTGTGGACCGCGGCCGTCTGCTTCCGCGGGAAGCCGAACGATTTGTTCAACAGCAGCCGCAGGACTTCCACGTCCTCCGTCATCTCCGCGGCCTTCGTGACGGCGGCCGCCCGCCGCTCTGCCAACAACTGCGATTCCGAGACGGCCGGCGGCAGGTCCGTGGTTGTCGGCGGCGCGCCCTTGTCCTGGCCGACGAGCGGCAGGGCGACCAGCACGACGAGAACGGCCGTGGCAAACTTGAACGCGGTCATCGGTTCGTCTCCTTCCGCGAGGACTGGTGGAGGATGTACAGGGCGTCGGTCGTGTTCTTCGCCTCCGTCCACCGGCTGTCGGAGAGCGACCGCAGTTCGCCGACCTGTTTCGCCAGCGTGCGGAGGGCCAGCCGTTGCTTCTCGTCCCGCTCGCTCACGTCGGCGGCGACGGTCAAGAGCAGGTCGTTGATCTCGGTCAGCTTCGCGTCCAGCTTCGCCGTGTCCGGCGGCTCCGGCACGGGGGCGGCTTCGAGCTTCGCCAGCCGCGCCCGCAGTTGGTCGAGGTCCGTCGGCGGTTCCGGCCGCGTCCCGCCGAGGCCGACGGCCAGCAGCACGCCGGCCGCGAGGCTCGCGCTCGCGCCCGCGGCCCACTTCCAGAACCGGGCCGCGGCCTTCTGTCGTTCGACTTCCTTCCCCAGGATCGCGGCCACGTCCACCAGCGGCAGGTCCGGCGACGGGAGTGCGTCGAGCAGGCGGCGAACGTCCGGCGGGATGTCATCGGTGTTCATCGTGGTCCTCCGGCGCGTACCCGGCGAGTCGGTCGGCCAGCTGGCGGAGGGCGACGCCGAACCGGGACTTCAGCGTGCTCGCCGGAACGTCCAGCGTGCGGGCCATGTCCTCGAAGCTGAACCCCTCGTAGTGCCGCAGCACGACGACCTCTTGCAGCGGCGGCGGCAGCGCGTTCAGGGCGGCCGTCACCTTCGCGACCGCCTCGTTCCGCTCGGCCCACCCGTCGGCCGACGGCTCGAGGCACGCGAGTTCGGCCTCCGGGTACGGCTCCGTGGGCCGCTTCGCCCGCCGGGCCGCGTCGCGGGCGGCGTTCAGGGCGACGCGGTACAGCCACGTCCCGAAGTGCCCGCGGTCGCGGTACGTGTGCCGGGCGAGGTAGACGCGGGTGAACACGTCCTGCGTCAGGTCGCGGGCCGTCTCGGCGGACCGCGTCATGCGGAACAGGAAGCGGCCGATCTTGGCCTCCCAGGCGCGCACGAGTTCGGCGAACGCGGCGGGGTCGCCCTGCTGCCACCGGCGGATCGTCTCAGCGCGCGGCTCGTCGGCCCCCATCCCACCTCCGGGCCACCGGGATGCTACCTGTCCTAACGCGAGAACGGCGGGAAGTGACGAAGGGAAAGTGAGGCGATCTGTTCAGGCGGGGGAATTATTGCGTCTCATCCGCGACGCCGCCTTGCCGGGGCGACGGCCATGACGAGGACCGTCATCGCGTCCGCGTCCACCTGGTAGTAGACGCCGAGCAGGTCGCCGTACCAAAGTCGATCCCTCCCGCCGCGGGATTCGCCCAGGTCGCCGGGTATCCGCCGAAGCCCGTAGTCGATCCAGACGGAGGCTTGGCGGAACGAGTCGCGGTCGGGGGCCGCCTGTTCGAGGCGGTGCAACTCGGCGACGGCCGAGGCCGTCCATCGAACGATGTACGTCATTCCCAACCCAACCGCTTCTTCACTTCCTCGAACGTGTAACTCGGCTCGGCCGCCCGGCGGTCGAGTTCCTCGCGGGTCAAGGTCGGGTCCCACGGCACGAGTGGGGCGTTCGGGTCCGGCTCACCCTGCGGATAGATTTTCGCCAACGACCGACCGGACTCGTCGCAGATTTCGACGTTCTGCCCCTTCGCTCGAAGCTCGGGCAACAGCTTCTCGAGATCGGCGAGCGTGCCGATCTTCTCCCCGCCGACGTAGAGTTCAGCCATAACTGTTCCTCCTCAACCGGGATTATAGCCGACTCAATACGCCCGTGCGAACACCACCCGCTTCGCGCTCGGCCGGCCGGTCACCATGCACGCCCCCGGCGTCGGGTCGCCGTCGAAGGGCATGCACCGGATCGTCGCTTTCGTTTCCTCCTGAATCTTTAGCTCGGTTTCGCACGTGCCGTCCCAGTGCGCCCAGATGAAGCCGGGCTGCTCGATCAGCTCCTTGAACTCGGCGTAGCTGTTCGCCGTGCGGGTCGTCGATTCGCGGTAGCTTTTCGCCTTCTCGAACAAAGATTTTTGGATGTCCCGCAGCAGCGCGTTGATGTGCTGCGCCGCCTCCGTGAGGAGGATGCCGAACTTCTTCCCGTCCTTGCCGGGCACGTCGCGGCGGGCGACGGCGCACGCCGACTTCTCCAGGTCCTTCGGCCCGATCTCCACCCGCACCGGCACGCCGCGGAGTTCGTACTCCGCGTACCGGAAGCCGGGCTGCTTGTCGAACATCGTGTCGATCTTCACGCTGATCGGCTCGTACCCGAAGAAGTCGTCCCGCGGCAACTCCCGCAACTCCTTCGCCAGCTTCTCGGCGGCGGCGATGCACGGGCCGCGCTCCGCGTCGTTGCGGCCGAGCGGGCAGACGACGACGTGCAGCGGCGCGAGCCGCGGCGGCACGACCAGGCCGTTGTCGTCCGAGTGCGTCATGATGAGGCCGCCGATCAGCCGCGTGCTGACGCCCCAGCTCGTCGCCCAGGCGTGCTCGACCTTGTTGTCCACGTTCGTGAACGTCACGTCGAACGCCTTCGCGAAGTTCTGGCCGAGGAAGTGGCTCGTCCCGGCCTGCAGCGCCTTGCCGTCCTGCATCAGCGCCTCGATGCAGAGCGTGTACACCGCGCCGGGGAACTTCTGCCCGTCCGACTTCGGCCCGACGAGCACCGGCATCGCCATGAACTCCTCGGCGAACTGCTGGTACACCCGCACCATCCGCAGCGTCTCCTCCTCGGCCTCCTTCGCGGTGGCGTGGGCCGTGTGCCCCTCCTGCCACAGGAACTCGGCCGTGCGGAGGAACAGCCGCGTCCGCATCTCCCACCGGACGACGTTGCACCACTGGTTGATGAGCAGCGGCAGGTCGCGGTAGCTCTGAATCCAGTTCTTGTACGTCTTCCAGATGATCGTCTCGGAGGTCGGCCGGACGATGAGCGGTTCCTCCAGCTTCGCCGCCGGATCGACGGCGAGCGGCTGCCCCTTCTCGGCCTTGAGCCGGTAGTGCGTGACGACGGCGCACTCCTTGGCGAACCCCTCGGCCATCTCCTCTTCCTTGGCGAGGTAGCTCATGGGGATGAAGAGGGGGAAGTAGGCGTTGACGTGGCCGGTGTCCTTGAACAGCCGGTCGAGGCCGCGCTGCATCTTCTCCCAGAGGGCGTACCCGGTCGGCTTGATGACCATGCACCCGCGGACGTCGGAGTTGTCCGCGAGGCCGGCCTCCTGGACGACGTCGAGGTACCACTGGGGGTAGTCCTTGCCGCGCGGCGTGATCTTCTCGGCCATGATTCGGTTGTCCTGAACACGAGGCTGTTGGAAGGGATAGTTATAGGACCGCGTCGGTTCGGTTGCGGCCGGTCGGCGGTCGCGGTAAACTCACGGGAACGGAATTCCGTCGGGAGATGTTCATGTCGGCCCTTGCCAACACGACCGAGAAGCAGATCGCGCTCGACGCGCTGGACCGCCTGCCCGCCACGGCGACGCTCGAAGAGATGATCGAGGAGCTGGCGATCCTGGCGGCCATCCGCCGCGGCGAAGCGGCGGCCGACGCCGGCCGCGTCGTCTCGCACGCGGAGGTCGAACGGAGGTCGGCGCTGTGGACTTCCAAGTAGTCTGGACCGAACCCGCGCTGGATCAGTTCGAGGAAGCGGTCCGGTACGCCGCGACCGAAAGCCCGGCCTGGGCGGAGAAGTTACGGGCGGAACTGCTGGAAACCGTCGCCACGTTGGCGAGACTCCCCTTCCTCGGGCCGGTTTACGAACGCGACCGGCGGGGCCGGACCCGCGAAGTCATGTGCCAGATGTACCGCGTTTTCTACCGCGTCGATGAACCCGCCGCGCGGGTCGAGGTATTGTCCGTCTGGCACGCCGCCCGCCCCGAACCGCGACTGCCCCGCTGATGCCGATTTCGCGTTCCCCTTTTCGACCCGTCGTGTTAAACCACCCCTCATGAAGAACCCCTACCCGCTCCAGTTCGAACCGATCTTCAAGACCATGCTCTGGGGCGGCGCGCGGTTGCGGCCGTTCCTCGGGAAGCCGCCGGCCGACGAGCCGACCGGCGAGGCGTGGGTGCTGTCGGACGTGGACGGCAGCCCCAGCCGCGTCAGCAACGGGCCGCTCGCCGGGGCGACGCTCCGCGAGCTGCTCGCCGCCGACGCGCCGGGCATCCTCGGCGACGCGAAGCTGTCCAACGGCCGGTTCCCGTTGCTGCTCAAGTTCCTCGACGCGAAGCAAGAGTTGTCCGTGCAGGTTCACCCGACCGACGAACAGGCGGCGGCGAAGAAGCCGGGGGCGCTCGGCAAGACGGAGGCGTGGGTCGTGCTGGACGCGAACCCGAAGACGAGCAAGCTGTACGCCGGGTTCCGCCCCGGCGTGACGGCCGACGGGTTCCGGGCCGCGATGGCGGGCAAGACGACGCCCGAGACGCTGCACACGTTCGTGCCGAAGCCCGGCGACTGCGTGTTCCTGGAGGCGGGCACGGTCCACGCCATCGGGCGGGACTTGATGCTGTTCGAGGTGCAGCAGACCAGCGACATCACGTACCGGCTGTACGACTGGGACCGGGTGGACGCGAAAACCGGCCGGCCGCGGGAACTGCACGTCGAGGACGGGCTCGCGTGCTCGAACTTCGCGCTCGGCCCGTGCGACCCGGTGACGCCGGTGAAGGACGGGGAGCGGGATCGGCTGGTGAGCTGCCGGTACTTCACGCTGCACCACCGGCACGAGACGAAGCGGTTCACCGTCGGCGAGAAGGGGAAGTGCCGACTGCTCGTGGTGCTGGAGGCGGACGGGCGGTCGGAGATCGAGTGGGAGGACGTGACCGGCCTCCGCAGCGGCGACGTGTTCCTGCTGCCGGCGAGTTTGGACGAGTGCTCGATCCTGCCGGCCGGCCGCGTGCGCGTGCTGGAGATCGGGTTAACCTGACTTCCGAAGTCCGGCTTCGACTTCGGAAGTCGATCCCCCGCAGAGGCGTTCGCGGCAACGGCAACCGCCCCTCCGCCCGTTCGACTTCCGAAGTCGAAGCCGGACTTCGGAAGTCAGGTGTTTCACATCTTGCGCATCTTCCGCGCCTGACTACCATTTCCCCATGCGGATCGACCTGAACGCGGACCTCGGCGAAGGGGCCGGCACCGACGCCGACCTGCTGCCGCTCGTGTCGTCCGCGAACGTCAGCTGCGGGTTCCACGCCGGCGACGCCGACACCGTTCGCGCGACGCTGGAGCTGGCCGCCCAGCACGGCGTCACCGTCGGGGCGCACCCCGGCTACGCGGACCGCGAGCACTTCGGCCGCCGGGAACTCGCCCTCACGGACAAGCAGGTCGCCACGCTCCTGATCCACCAGTTGGGCGCGATCGTCGGGTTGTCGCGAATCTGCCGGTCGGTCGTGCGGTACCTGAAGCCGCACGGGGCGCTGTACAACCAGGCGTGCCGCGACCCGGCCTACGCGAAGCCGGTCGCCGCGGCCGCGTTCCTGTACGGGCTGTCGCTCGTCGGGCTGCCGGGGTCGGAGTTGGAAAAGGCGGCCGCGGCGGTCGGGCTGCCGTTCGTGCCGGAGGGGTTCGCCGACCGGCGGTACCGGCCCGACGGGTCGCTCGTGCCGCGGGCCGAGCCGGACGCGCTGATCCGCGACCCGAAGGACGCGGTCGAGCAGGTCGAGTGGCTGATCCGCGACCGCGGCGTGCGGACCGTCTGCGTCCACGGCGACACGCCGGACGCGGTCGCGTTCGTGCGGGCCGTGCGGACCAGTTTGGAGGCCCGCGGGCACGAGATTTGCGCACACACGGGGTGTGCCTGACGGGCAGTTTCGCGACCCGATTTCGATCGTTCGACGAAACGATTCCGCCCGATTTTCAAGCAAAAACCGCGCGCTTGCGCAGGCGCAAAAGGTTGCCCACTCCAGTGCAGTCCCTTTATCCGGCGCAACCGGCCGGGGATTCGGTAAAAATGACCCGTTTGGCTCAAGTCTCGACTAGGATCGCGTTGACCGCGCTCTACCGTCAACGTAGACTTCCGCGATTGAACCCGAATCGCCTCGCAGTCACCATCCCGACGACCGCCGCTCGGACGACCCCCTCGCCGACCGCCGGCCCCAACCGTCGGGAAATTTCTAGGGAAATAGGTAGCCCATGCCGGACATGAACCACTGGCGGACGGATCGCCTCGTCGAGGGGGATGATCTCGCGGCCGAACCGATGCTCGGCCTGCCGATCCGGACGCTCCTCCCCGAGTCCTACGAACCCGGTTACGCGTACCCGCTGCTCGTGCTGTTCCACGGCCGCGGCGGGAACGAGGAACAGGTTCTGCGGATCGCGCCGAAGATTTCGACCCAGAACTTCATCTACCTCAGCCTCCGCGGGCCGGAGCCGTTGGGCCGTCGGCCGAGCGGGCAGCGGGGGTTCGGGTGGAAGCACGCGAGCGCCGACGAGATGTTCGGCGAGTACGTGCGGCTGGCCGTCGAGCTGACCCGGCGGACGTACCACATCCACTCGGAGCGGGTCTACCTCGTCGGCGTGAACGAAGGCGCGGACGCCGCGTACCGGGCCGGGTTCGCCCTGGCCGGGAAGGTGGCGGGTGTGGTCGCCCTGAACGGGACGATGCCGCGGCCGGCGGACGGGCGGCCGGTCTTCAACATGGCCGACGCCCGGCAGATGAAGGTGTTCCTCGGCCAGAGCCTGAACAACCCGGCGGCCGACCCGTCCGGGATGGCGCAGGACTACACGGCCCTGTACGCGGCCGGGGCGGACGTGCGGTTCTTCGAGTACGCGAACGCGACGAAGCTGCACGCCGGGATGCTCCGGGACATCAACCGGTGGGTCGTCGGCGCGGTGAACGCCGAGCACGACCTGTACGCCGTGCGGGACTAGGGCAGGGTCTGGGGTATGGGGTCTAGGGTCTGGGGGTAAAACCCCGGACCCTTTTTGCTTTACCCCAGACCCCAAACCCCATACCCCAGACCCCATGAACAGAGTCATTCTTGCCGTCCTCGCCCACCCGGACGACGCCGAGTTCCTGTGCGGCGGCACGCTCGTGCGGCTGATGCGGGAGCACGGGTGGGCGGCCCACGTCGCGACGATGACGGCCGGCGACTGCGGGTCGGCCGAGCACCCGCCGGAGGAAATCGCCCGCATCCGTCGTGCGGAGGGGGCGGCCGCGGCGACGGCCATCGGCGCGACGTACCACTGCCTGGAGGAGCTGGACCTGCGGGTGGTGTACAGCGACGAGACGGTCGAGAAGGTGGTGCGGCTGATTAACCAGGTGAAGGCGGACGTGGTGCTGACGCACAGCCCGGACGACTACCACTTGGATCACGAGCAGACGAGCAAGGTCGTCCGGGCCGCGACGTTCGCCGCGCCGATCCCGAACTTCCTGCACGGCCGCCACGTGCACCCGCCGATCCCGCACATCCCGCACCTGTACTACTGCGACCCGCTGGAGGGCAAGGACGCATTCGGGAACGCGATCCCGCCGTCGTTCCGGATCGACATCTCGGGCGCGATCGACGACAAGGGGCGGATGCTGGAGTGCCACGAGAGCCAGCGGGCGTGGCTGCGGCACCACCACGGCGTGGACAGCCTCGTGCAGTCGATGCGGGACTGGGCCGCCGCGCAGGCGAGTGGCCGCGGCGTGGCGTTCGCCGAGGGCTACCGCCAGCACCTGGGGCACAGCTACCCGCAGGGGAATTTGCTGGGCGAGCTGCTGAAGACGGTGTAACCTCGCGGGCACACCGAGGGCCGTCCGATGCAACTGCCCGGCAAGCCGTGCGCGATCTGCGACCAACCGATCTCCGGCCGCTCCGACGGCGAGTTCTGCTACCGGTGCGGCGTCCCGGTCCACCGGCGGTGCATGCCGGCCGAGCGGGTGGAAGCAGCGGACCGCTGCCCCGTGTGCGGGGCGGACCGCGCGGCGGTCAAGACCTGGGAGGGGAAACGCGACGCGGCGGCCGGCCGGAGCCTGTGGGCGGACGGGGCGTCCCTGTCGCGACACGCCCTCGGGCTGATCGGGTTGGGCGGCCTCCTCTTCTGTTGGTCGAACCTCGTCGGCCTCGTCTTCATCGGGATCGGCGTGGCCGTATTCCTCGCCGGGTGGCGGCAGCGAAAGCTCGCCCGCCGCCTGATTCCCGCGGGCCACGGGCAACCCGACCGCCCGGCCGAGTGACGGTCATTTCGCCGGCTCGACCAGCTCCCGGATCGGTTCCGGCGACACGGCCCACGTGGCTAGGTACGTCGTTTCGAGCGGCACCTGGATGTACTCGCTCGCGCCGAGGAACAGCGGCATGTCCGGCAGCGCGTCGCCGACCGCGACCGGCTCGATGTACGCGGTGAGCGTCGGCCGCGCGACGTAGCTCACGAGCGTCAGCGGCTTGTCGGCCGGCGGGTCGAACGGCACGTCCTCGAACTCGTCCCAGATGGCCTTGTGGATGCCCTTCGGGTCACGCACCGTCGGCGGGAACAGATCGACGACCAGCAAGTTGATGTCGTGCGTCAGCGCAGCGACCGCGTGTCGCACGAACGCCTCCCAACGATACCGACTCCTCTTCTCTTGCGGGGAAACGATCGTGATCCCGGCGACAACGACGTGCGTGTCGGCGTCGCGGATCGAGATGACCCGGTTGGCGTACTCGACAACATCACGCCGTGCGACCAGCCGCGTTCCGGGTTCATCTTGTTCAATCGTCGTGTTGTGACGCCGAAGTCGGGTTTCTTCCGACTCCTCCGGCTCTGGCATGTCCAAGAAGCCCGGAGGGGGTCGCAGCTCGAGCGTCTCGCTCAGGGCGAAATGAGTCTTCGGGAGGCGGTCGTTCAACCGCCGGGACAGTTCCGCGACCCAACCCAGATGGAAGTCGTGGAACACGTAGTCCGGCACGCGGGTCCAGTCGTGGATCGGCATCGTTACCTCCCTCGCCCGAAGTATACTCCGCCCGGAGAAGTTCGCCCCTGGAACCGCCCGCCGCGGACCACCTAGAATGGGACGCCGCCCGCGCGAGGTTCCGTTGCGTTCCCCCTTGGTTGAACTCACCGACGACGGCCTGTACTGCCCGGCCGGGCGGTTCCACATCGACCCCTGGAAGCCCGTGCCGCGGGCCGTTGTGACGCACGCCCACGCCGACCACGCCCGCTGGGGGTGCGGATCGTACCTCGCCGCCGAACCCGGCCGCCACCTGCTGAACGTCCGCCTCGGCTCGCCGAACCTCGCCACCCTCCGCTACGGCGAGCAGCTCGACCACAACGGCGTCATCGTCTCGTTCCACCCGGCCGGGCACGTCCTCGGCTCGGCGCAGATTCGACTGGAGCATAAGGGTGAAGTTTGGGTCGTCAGCGGCGACTACAAGCTCGACCCGGACCCGACGTGTACGCCGTTCGAGCCGGTCCGCTGCCACACGTTCATCACCGAATCGACGTTCGGCCTGCCGGTCTACCGGTGGGACCCGTCCGAGGCGCTGTTCGCCGAGATCAACGGCTGGTGGCGGGCGAACCGCGACGCCGGGCTGGCGAGCGTCATCTTCGCGTACGCGCTGGGGAAGGCGCAGCGCGTCCTCGCGGGCGTCGATCCGTCCATCGGGCCGATCTACACGCACGGGGCGGTCGAGAAGCTGACCGCGGCGTACCGCGAGAGCGGCGTGCCGCTGCCGGCGACGCTGCCGGTCGGCGAGTCGGTCCGCGGGGGCAAGAAGGCGTGGGCCGGGGCGCTCGTCCTCGCGCCGCCGTCGGCCGACGGGTCGCCGTGGATGAAGAAGTTCGAGCCGGCCTCGACCGCGATGGCGTCCGGCTGGATGCGGGTCCGTGGGGCGCGGCGGCGGCGGGCGCTCGACCGCGGGTTCGTCCTGTCCGATCACGCCGACTGGCCGGGCCTGCTGACGGCCGTGCGGGAGACCGGGGCCGAGCGGGTGCTGGCCACGCACGGGTTCGCGGCGGTTCTGGCCCGCTGGTTGCGGGACCACGGGACGAGCGCCGATGTGATCGCCACCCGGTTCGGCGACGAGGAAGATCCGCTGCCGCCGGAGGGCACGCCGCCGTGAAGGCGTTCGCCGACCTGTTCGCGGAACTGGACCAGACGACCCGCACCGGCCGGAAGGTCGAGGCACTGGCCCGCTACTTCGCCGCCGTGCCGCCGGCGGACGCGGCGTGGGCGGTCTACTTCCTCAGCGGCCGCAAGCCCCGGCAGGCGGTCCCGTCGAAGCGGTTGCGCGAGTGGGCGCGGGAGCTGGCGGACATCCCGGAGTGGCTGTTCGACGAGTGCTACCACAGCGTCGGCGACGTGGCCGAGACGATGGCCCTGCTGCTGCCGACGGCCGAGGCGAGTTCCAACCGGCCGCTCGCCGAATGGGTGGAAGAGAGGTTGCTTCCGCTCCGCGATCTTCCGGAGGCAGAACAGAAGGCGTCCGTCCTGGCGGCGTGGGCGGAACTCGACACGCGGCAGCGGTTCGTCTGGAACAAGCTCATCACCGGCGAGTTCCGCGTCGGTGTCTCGCAGCTCCTCGTCACCCGCGCCGTCGCGAAGGTGGCGACCCTCGATTCTGACGTGATCGCGCATCGCCTCATGGGTCACTGGGAGCCGACGGCCGCGTTCTACGCGGCGCTCACCGCCCCGGACGCGGCCGACGCGGAGAAGAGTCGGCCGTACCCGTTCTTCCTCGCGCACCCGATCGAGGGCGACCCGGCGGCGCTCGGTCCCCCGGACGAGTGGCAGGCCGAGTGGAAGTGGGACGGCATCCGGTCGCAGGTCGTCCGCCGCGGCGGGCAGGCGTTCGTCTGGTCCCGCGGCGAGGAACTCGTCACCGACCGCTACCCGGAGTTGGTCACGATGGCCGACCGACTGCCGGACGGGACGGTGATCGACGGCGAAATCCTGCCGTGGAAGGCCGGGGCCGTGCGGCCGTTCGCCGACCTGCAGAAGCGGATCGGCCGCAAGACCGTCGGCAAGAAGCTGCTCGCCGACGTGCCGGTCGTCGTCATGGCCTACGACCTGATCGAGTTCGCCGGCGCGGACCTACGCGACCGGCCGCTGTCGGAACGGCGCGGGACGTTGGAAGAACTCGTCCGCGCAGTCGATCATCCCGCGCTGGTGCTATCGCCGCGGATCGCGTTCGAGAGTTGGACCTCCCTGGCGGTGGAGCGGGAAGCGAGCCGGACCCGCGGGGTCGAGGGAATGATGCTGAAGCGCCGGGCGTCGCCGTACCGCGTCGGCCGGGTCCGCGGCGACTGGTGGAAGTGGAAGGTCGAGCCGTACACGGTGGACGCCGTGCTGATCTACGCCCAGCAAGGGCACGGCAAACGGAGCGGGCTGTTCACCGACTACACGTTCGGCGTGTGGGACGCCGGCGCGCTCGTCCCGTTCGCGAAGGCGTACAGCGGGCTGACGGACGCGGAGATCGCGCGGGTCGATGCGTTCGTGCGGCGGAACACGCTCGAAAAGTTCGGCCCGGTCCGCACGGTGACGCCGGAGCTGGTGTTCGAGCTGGGGTTCGAGGGCATCCAGCGCTCGACCCGGCACAAGTCCGGGGTGGCCGTCCGGTTCCCGCGGATGCTGCGATGGCGGACGGACAAGAAGCCGCAGGACGCGGACACGCTGGACCGGGCGAAGGCGCTGTTGCCGCCGGGGTGAACCCTGACTTCCGAAGTCCGGCTTCGACTTCGGAAGTCGAGCGCGGCCAGTACGCATTCGGGTGGGAAGGAGCGCTTCGGCGCGGGATCGACTTCCGAAGTCGAAGCCGGACTTCGGAAGTCAGGGCGTTGATTCCTCCGAGAATTCCGGTGACCAGAACCCGCTCAAAATCCCTGCCGCCCCCGGCCCCGCTCTCCGTCGCGGCGTGGATGGCGGCGCGCGGGTGGTCGCCGTTTCCGTTCCAGGAAGAAGTCTGGGCCGCGTACCGCGGCGGCGAGAGCGGCCTCATCCACTCCGCCACCGGCACGGGCAAGACCTACGCCGCGTTCCTCGGCCCCGTCCTCGAAGCCCTCGCCGAGCCATCGACCGTCACGCCGCCGCTCCGCGTCCTGTGGCTCACGCCGCTGCGGGCGCTCTCCACTGACACCGCACTGTCACTCGAAGCCCCGCTGAACTCCCTTGGCCTGAACTGGACCGTCGGCGTCCGCACCGGCGACACGTCGTCGTCCGCCCGCGCCAAACAGCGGAAGCAGCTCCCGACGGTCCTCGTGACCACGCCGGAGAGCCTGTCGCTGCTGCTGACGCACCCGGACGCCCGCGAGAAGTTTGCCGGGCTGCGGTGCGTCGTCGTGGACGAGTGGCACGAACTCCTCGGCTCCAAGCGGGGCGTCCTGACGGAACTCGCCCTCGCCCGGCTACGGTCGTTCCAGCCGGCCCTCCGCACCTGGGGCCTGTCCGCCACGCTCGGCAATTTGGACGTTGCCCTCGAAACACTCCTCGGCGCGAGCCGTCCCGGCCGCGTCGTCCGCGGGCACGTCCCGAAGCCGGTCGCCATCGACAGCGTCATCCCGCCGAAGATCGACCGCTTCCCGTGGGCCGGCCACCTCGGCCTACGGCTGCTCCCGGAGGTGATCGCGGCCGTCGAAGAGAGTCGCTCCGTCCTGCTGTTCACGAACACGCGGTCGCACACGGAGATTTGGTATCAGGCGCTCCTCGCCGCGCGGCCGGACTGGGCCGGGGTCATCGCGCTGCACCACGGGTCGCTCGACCGCAAGACGCGGGACTGGGTGGAAGACCAACTGCGGCTCGGCACGTTGCGGTGCGTCGTCTGCACGTCCAGCCTCGACCTCGGCGTCGATTTCGCCCCGGTGGACCGCGTGTTGCAAGTCGGCAGCCCGAAGGGCGTGGCGCGGCTGCTCCAGCGGGCCGGGCGGAGCGGCCACCAGCCGGGGACGACGAGCCGGGTGACGTGCGTGCCGACGAACGCGCTGGAGCTGATCGAGGTCGCGGCCGTGCGGGCGGCCGTCGCCCGCGGCGAGATCGAGGGCCGCGAGCCGGTGGCGAAGCCGCTCGACGTGCTGGCCCAACACGCCGTCAGCTCCGCCGTCGCCGGCGGGTTCCGGGCCGAAGAACTGCTCGCGGAGGTGCGGACGACGCGGGCCTACAAGGACCTGTCGGACGCGGAGTGGGAGTGGGTTCTCGACTTCGTTACCCGCGGCGGCGAGGCGCTGCGGGCGTACCCGGAGTACCGCCGCGTGGTGTTCGACGGCGACCGGTTCACCGTGCCGGACGAGCGGACGGCGCGGCGGCATCGGATGTCCGTCGGCACGATCACGAGTGACGCCACGATCGAGGTCCGGTTCCTCCGCGGCGGCCGGCTGGGGTCGGTGGAGGAATCGTTCGCGGCGAAGCTAAAACAGGGCGACCGGTTCACGTTCGCCGGGCGGGTGCTCGAGTTCGTCCGCATCCACCAGATGACGGTGTTGGTCCGCCGCACCACGCGGCCGGCGAACACCGTGCCGCGCTGGTCCGGCGGCCGCATCCCGCTGTCCGGGGCGCTCGCCGCGTCCTTCCGCCGGCAGCTCGACGCCGCGAGCCGTGGCGTCTTCGCCGAGCCGGAGATGGCTGCCGTTCGCCCGATCCTGGGCGTGCAGGCCCGGTGGTCGCGGGTGCCGCGGCTGCACGAACTGCTCGTCGAGACGCTGACGACGCGGGCCGGGCGACACCTGTTCCTCTACCCGTTCGAGGGGCGGCTCGTCCACGAGGGCCTCGCGGCCGTGCTCGCGCTGCGGCTCGCCCGATTGCGGCCGCAGACGTTCACCCTCGCGGCCAGCGACTACGGGCTGGAACTCGTTTCCCCGGACCCCATCGACCTCGACTCGGCGAGTTTGAAGCAGATACTTTCGCCCAACGGGCTGGCCGCCGACGTGACGGAATCGCTGAACGCGGCGGAGCTGGCGAAGCGGCAGTTTCGGGAGGTCGCCCGCGTCGCCGGCCTCGTGTCGCCGGGGCTGCCGAACGCCGGCCGCACGGCGAAGCAACTCCAGGCGTCCAGCGGCCTCTTCTACGACGTGTTCCGCGAGTACGACCCGCAGAACCTGCTCCTATTCCAGGCGCGGCAGGAGGTGCTCGACCGGCAGTTGGAATTCGACCGCCTGCGGACGGCCCTCGTGCGGATCGCGGACAGCGAGCTGGTCATCGCGGACCTCGACCGGCCGTCGCCGTTGGCGTTCCCGCTGCTCGTGGACCGGATGCGGGAGTCCGTGTCGTCCGAGACGCTGGCCGACCGGGTGAAGCGGATGGCCGCCGCCCTCGAACGCCAGGCGGGGGAGGACGCGGCGTGATCGTCGAAGTCGCGGGCGAGGAGGTCGAGCTGCGGGCGGACCGGTCGCTGTTCTGGCCGCGCCGGCGGACGCTGATCGTCGCGGACCTGCACTTCGGCAAGGCCGACACGTTCCGGGCCGCGGCCGTGCCCGTCCCCGGCGGCGCGGACGAAACGCTGGCGCGGCTCGACCGGGCGGTCGACGCGACGGCCGCGGAGCGGCTCGTCGTCCTCGGCGACTTCTGGCACGCCCGCCCCGGCCGGACGCCGCAACTCGTCAACGAGTTGTCCGCGTGGCGGCGGGCGCGGGCCGCGCTGGAAGTCGTCCTGGTCCGCGGGAACCACGACGCGGCCGGCCCGCCGCCGTGGGCCGACGCGTGGCCCGGCGAAACAGCAGACCCGCCGTTCGCGTTCGCGCACTACCCGGACGAATCCCCCGCCGGGTACGTGCTGGCCGGCCACCTGCACCCCGGCGTCCGGCTCGGCGGGCCGGGCCGCCAGAGCGTCCGGCTGCCGTGCTTCTGGCTCCGCGACCGGTCCGCGGTGCTGCCGGCGTTCGGCTCCTTCACCGGCTCGGCCGCCGTCGCCCCGACGCCAGGGGACCGCGTGTTCGCCATTGCGGACGCCGAGGTGATTCGCATCCCGACGTGAGGGGATTGAACTTCGGGTCGTCGGGGGAAACCGCTCACTTCTGAAGGTTCTCTCACGCCTTACCGTGTCCGCCCACCTGTCGGGATTTTTGGGGCACATGTCGGAGGCGACGACAGGTTTTTCGGGACGCGCCGCGGCGAGCCGATCGAGAATTGAGAACGCAAGCAGTTCGCCATAAACAATTTGCGATCATTCGGGCAAAAATTCTTTTCGCCGGCACTCCTCGTGCTTCTTAGGTCCATCATTCGAGTCGCCCACTCGAACTCGCCCTCGCCCAGGATCGCCCGCAGTCGCCCGAATCGCCCAACGGTTCGCCCGACCGTCGCCCACGCCCAGCAGTCGCCCTCGCCCGAGAGCTGCCCAGGCTCGATGTTCGCCCGCAGTTGAGTTCGCCCGGTTTTTTCTCGCCCGAGTTCGCCCTCATTCGCTTGGCGGGTGTTCCCCAGCACCCGGCCAAACCTTCGCCCCGAACCACCGCTTATGCTCCGTTCGCCCCGGAGCGACGCCCCTTGCCGGGTCGTCCGGACGCCCACCCGGACGGCCCGGTTCTTTTTTCCCGTCCGGACCGGTCGCGGGTTTTAATAATTTCGACCGCTTCTCACAATCTGCACGTCTCGACCGGGGTTCGTCCGCTAGTCTAGAATAACCCGCCCGCTCGCTACCGCCCGGCGATTCGAGACCGCCACGTCATGACTGCGCTTACGTTCGCCTGCCCGAAGTGTGGCCGCCGCATGGGCGTCGGCTTCGACATGGCCGGCAAGCCGGTCCGCTGCCCGCATTGCCGACAGGTCGTGACCGCCCCCGCCCCCGCCGGCCGGGCGGTCGGCGGGCCGCCGGACACGCCGTCCCAGCACCGGGTCAAGCACACGCCGCCGGAGGCCGCGGCCCCCGCCCCCAGCGACTACCCGATGCCGAAGTCCCCGCGGCCGCCGCGGCCGGAGGGGGCCGAGAGCATCTTCGGCGAGCCCGAGCACGACGAGGACAGCCTGTTCTCGTCCCAGCCGCCGCGGCCGCAACTGCGGCCAGAGCTGCCGGAGCCGTCGTCCGGCAAGATCGACTTCCCGGCCCGGCCCGAATCCGGCCCCGAGGGGATGCAGTCCACCGACGAGTTGAAGGCCGGCGACGTCGTCCGGCCGATCCTCGGCCCGCCGACGCCGTTCATCAAGAAGGACCTGTCGCAGCCGGACTTCGCGCTGTTCCCGAAGGCGGACGCCCCGTCCGTGGCCCCGCCACCGCCGCCACCGCCACCGGTGTTCCCGCCCCCGGCCAAGCCGGAGGAGGCGGCCAACCCGTGGGCGAAGCTGCCGCCGGCGGACCTGCCGCTGTCCGCGTCGTCGGCGTCCGGCAAGAAGCTCGGCTTCCCGCCCGAGCCGTCGCGCCGAGGCCGGCTCTTCTGGGTGCTCGTCGGCTACGCGGTGTTGATGACGGTGCTCGCCGCGTGGGGCTGGCTGCTCGGCCGGCCGCACCCGTTGTCGGTCGTCCCGGACTTCTTCGGCCAGTACCGGCAGGCGGAGCGGAAGAAGGTGTCCGCGCTGCCGGTGGACGCGAACCAGCCGATCCCGGCCGCCCTGCGGGTGAAGCTGGGGCAGCGGCTCGCGGTCGGCGACCTGGAATTCGAGCCGGTGGCCGTCGAGGAGCGGAAGACAGAGTGGAAGGGGGACGGCGACTGGAAGCGGCACTTGGAGTGCCTGGTGTTGACGGTCCGCGTGCGGAACCGGTCGGCCGGGGTGTCGTTCCACCCGCTCGACCCGGCGTACAACCGGTACGCGACGGTCGCCGGCGAGCCGCCGCTGACCGGCGTGGTCGTCGGCGGCGAGCGGTTCCCCGGCGGGCCGATCCCGTGGCCGTTCGTGCAAGGGCGGGAGTTCGTGCTCGGCCAGGAGCAGGACGACGCGCCGCTCGAGCCGGGCCAGGAGCGGACGACGGTGATCCCGGCCATCGACGGCGAAAAGGGGAAGAAGCTGATGCAGCTGGTCCGGGCGGCGACCGGGCCGGTGCTGTGGCAGGTCCACGTCCGCCGCGGGCTGATCGAGTATCGGGGCGAGGACGTGTCCGTCGGCGCGGTGATCGGCGTCGAGTTCGACGCGGGCCAGGTCAAACATTAAGAATGGCCCGCAGATGACGCAGACTTCGACGCAGATGAAAACCGGATAAAGCAAGAAATTAAATCTTTGGTGTTGATCCTCTTCATCTGCGTCGAAGTCTGCGTCATCTGCGGGCCATTTTTCACTTCGCCCCCAACTCCGTTCGCAGCTTCTCCAGCTTCGCCTTCATCTCGTCCGCCGTCGCCTTGTGCTTCGGCCGGTTCGCCAGGTTCTCCTTCTCGTCCGGGTCGGCCTGCAGGTCGTACAGCTCGAACTCCTCGCGGAACTTGAACGGCGGCTCGTAGTAGTGGATGAACTTGTACTTCTCGGTCCGCACGCCGCGGTGCTTGTTCACGTTGTGCGACGGGTCCGGGAACTCGTGGTACTCGTAGTACCACGCATCCCGCCACGGCTTCGCGTTGTCCGCCTTCGGCTCCGCGACCAACTGCGTCACGCTCCGGCCGTGCATCTCGTTCGGGTACGGGAGGTTGGCGAAGTTCAGCACCGTCGGCGCTACGTCCACGTTCAGCACCATCCCCGTCGGCGTCTGCCCGGCCTTCACCGACTTCGGGTGGCGGATCAGCATCGGCACGCGGATGGACACCTCGTGCATGAACCGCTTGTCGAACCGCTGCCACTCGCCGAGGAAGAACCCGTTGTCCGACGTGTACATCACCATCGTGTCGTCGGCGGCCTTCAGCTCGTCGAGCGCGGCCAGCACCTTGCCGACGTTGTCGTCCACGCCGGTGATGCACCGGCAGTAGTCGCGGATCATCTCCTCGTAGTTCTTCGTGTCCGGGTACTGGCCGAACATGTTCGCGGCCTGGAGAAACGCCCGCGGCTTGCCCTGGCCCGGATCGTCCCACAGGGCCGGCTTCTTCACGGCCGCGTCCTTGTACAGCTCCTTGTGGCGGGCCGGCGGGTTCCACTGCCGGTGCGGGGCCTTGAAGAACAGGAACAGCGCGAACGGCTTCTCCCCGCGGTCCTTCTTCATCCACTTGACCGCGTGGTCCGTGGTGATGTCGTCCATCCACCCCTCGTAGGGCTTGTCCGGGCCGAGTTTGCCGTCCGGCCCCGTCTCGGCGATGCGGGCGTTCGTGTAGTTCCCCTGGCCGGTGAACCCGAAGTAGTAGTCCCACGCCTTCTCGCGGAAGTGCCCCGGCACGTGCGACTTGCCGACGAACGCGACCTCGTACCCGTTGGCCTTGAGGATGTCCGGCATCCAGACGGCCTGCGGGTTGAGCTTCGACCCCATGTTGTCGAGGACGCCGTTGGCGTGCGAGTACAGCCCGGTCATCATCGTCGCCCGGCTGGGGGCGCACAAGGCGTTCGTGACGAAGGCGTTCTTGAAGTGCGCTCCTTCCCGGCCGATGCGGTCCATGTTCGGCGTCTTGAGGAAGGGGTGGCCGGCGAGGCTCATGAAGTCGGCCCGCTGGTCGTCGGTCATCATGACGACGACGTTCGGCCGTTTCGCGGCGGCGGCCGGAGTTGCGGCGAGCAGCAAGGCTGCGAGGGGAATCAGGTGGCGCATGGCGGGACCCGTGGGAAAGGAGCGTGGGCACAGTATCGGCGAAGGGCTGGCGGATGGCAACGGCGCACATAGTAGTAGGCACACGCCGTGTGCCGTCTCCTCGGCGTGTCGGCGGGTTCGTCCGAGTCGCCGCGGCCGACAGGAGACGGCACACGGCGTGTGCCTGCTACTTTGAGGCTTCACCGTGGCCACGTACCTCATCACCGGCGCGACCGGGTTCGTCGGCAGCCACGTCGCCGACCGCGCGAAGGCCCGCGGCTACGCCGTCCGCGCCCTCGCCCGGCCGACCGCCGACCTGACGCACCTCAAGTCGCTCGACGCGGAAATCATCCCCGGCGACGTGACCGACCCGGCCGCCGTCGCGAAGGCCGTCGAGGGCGTGGATGTGATCGTCCACGCCGCCGCGAAGGTCGGCGACTGGGGACCGGCCGACGAGTACCGCGCCGTCAACGTCGAGGGGCTTCGCAACCTGCTCGAAGCGGTCCGCGGCAAGCCGCTGAAGCGGTTCGTCCACGTCTCCAGCCTCGGCGTGTACGCGGCCCGCCACCACCACGGCACGGACGAGGGCGAACCGCTGCCGGACCACCACATCGACGGGTACACGCAGTCGAAGGTCGAGAGCGAGAAGCTGGCCCTCGAATACGTCCGCAAGCACAACCTTCCCATCACCGTCCTCCGCCCCGGCTTCGTGTACGGCCCCCGCGACCGGTCGGTGCTCCCCCGCTTGGCCGAGCGGCTGAAGGAGCGGAGCATCATCTACATCGCCGGCGGCCGGTACGCGCTGAACACCACCTACGTCGGCAACATCGCGGACGCCTGCTTCCTGGCCGCCGAGAACGACGCGGCCGTCGGCGAAGTCTTCAACATCACGGACGGCGAGTTCGTGTCGAAGCGGCAGTTCTTCGAGGCGGTCGCGGACGGGCTGGGGCTGCCGCGGCCGAAGCTGTCGATCCCGCTGTGGCTGGCCTGGCGGCTGGCGGCGTGGCGGGAGCGGGTGTTCCGGCGGCGGAACAAGCCGCACCCGCCGCGGATCACGCAGGCGACGCTGAAGTTCGCCGGGCTGAACCTCGACTTCAGCATCGCGAAGGCCCGCACGGTGCTCGGGTACGAGCCGAAGGTGCATTTCGCCGAGGGCATGGCGCTGGCGCTCGAATCGTTCAAGGCGGCCGTTTAGCCGCGACCCGGAGGCTTTGCCGAGGGGAGTGCGAGCGCCCGACTTCCGAAGTCCGGCTTCGACTTCGGAAGTCGAACGGGCGGAGGAGCGTATGCCGGCCCCGTGAACGCTCCGGCGAGCGCCCGACTTCCAGCCGGACTTCGGAAGTCTAGGTCTTCTTCCCGCGCGCCCATGTCCCGGATTCGTGCGTGCCCCGCGCTCCCCTCCGCCGAGCCTCCGGGTCGCGGCTAAACGAATTCCTTCGCCGCGATACGCGCGATAGAATCCCCTCTCCACCCCACCGGAGGCCCCTTCGCCATGCGGTCGCTCGCTCTCCTCGCGCTGCTCGCCTCGCCGGCGCTCGCCCAGCCGCCCGTCGCACCCACCGACGCCCGCAGCCCGGCCGACGAACTCAAGTCGTTCAAGCTCCCGCCGGGGTTCGCCGCCCAGCTCGTCGCGTCCGAACCCGATATCCAGAAGCCGATGCAGCACACCTTCGACGCGAAGGGCCGGCTGTGGGTCACCACCAGCTACCACTACCCGTTCGCCGCCGAGCCGGGCAAGGCGGCCGACAAGCTGTTCGTCCTCTCCGACATCGGCGACGACGGCAAGGCGAAGAAGGTCGAGGTCTTTTACGACAAGCTCAATATCCCCATCGGCATCCTCCCGTTGCCGGACTGCAAGAGCTGCATCGTCTCCAGCGTCGGCGAAATCCTGAAGCTCACCGACACCGACGGCGACGGCAAGGCCGACAAGCGGGAGGTCCTGTTCGCCGGGTTCGGCACGCGGGACACGCACGGCATGACGAACTCGTTCACGCACATGCCGGACGGCTGGGTGTACGCCTGCCACGGGTTCGCCAACGACTCGAAGGTGAAGGGGACGGACGGGCACGAAATCCAGATGAACTCCGGGCACACGTTCCGGTTCCGGCCGGACGGGTCGCGGATCGAGGTGTACACCCGCGGGCAGGTGAACCCGTTCGGCATGGCGGTGGACCCGTGGTTCAACCTGTACACGGCCGACTGCCACTCGAAGCCGATCACGCAGCTCATCAAGGGGGCGTACTACGACAGCTTCGGCAAGCCGCACGACGGCCTGGGGTACGCCCCGCACGTCACCCGGCACGACCACGGCAGCACCGGCCTGTGCGGCCTGACGTGGTACGACGCCGACCACTTCCCGAAGGAGTGGGCGGGGTGCATGTTCCTGGGGAACGTGGTGACGAGCCGGATCAACGCCGACCGGATCGAGTGGAAGGGGAGCACCCCGGTGGCGAAGGAGTTGCCGGACTTTTTGGTGAGTTCGGACCCGTGGTTCCGGCCGACGGACATCAAGCTCGGCCCGGACGGGGCGCTGTACGTGACGGACTTTTACAACAAGATCGTCGGCCACTACGAGGTGGACCTGAAGCACCCACAGCGGGACAAGACGCACGGCCGCGTCTGGCGGATCGTCGCGACGGCCGGGGGCGCGCCGAAGATGCCGTTCGCGGATTTGACGAAGGAAAAGATGGATAGGCTGGTAGACTTGGCGTACAGCAAGAACATTACAACTCGACTTTTGGCAGTCCTGCAAATTAATAGCCGCCTCAAAAGTGAACCAAAAAGTTTATTAGAGTTGATGCCTGTATTTGAGCGACAAGGCAATATGATCGAAGCAAAGCCAGTATTGCTAAGGCAGTTTGTGGTATCCTGGTGTGAGATTGCGGAGCTGGCCGGGGCCAATACTATGGTTGACTTAGCCGGCATGTCGTCCGTTTACTCCATAGCGGTGAATCCACTTGAAGTTGATCCGGCTGGAATCATTGACGTTCACGGCCTTCGTGCTCTTGCAGATTACCCCCCCAATCGATTTGGGGAGGATATCTATGACAAGGTTCACAAGCATCTCTCATTTAAAAATGCACGTTCTCCAGTGATCGCTCGTGCGGCCGTGGACTTGATCGCCGCCCGTCCGCATCACCAAAGTATCTTACCTCTTGCAAAATTCATCCCATCGATACCGAACGAAGACATTGGGCTTCGACATGCGGCCCGTGTCGCACTGCGGAACACGTTGGCAACCGACGAATCGCAGGCTCAACTCGTGTGGCTGTTGAAAGACTCGGTCAAATCTGGTGAACCGGCCGCAAAGGACCTCGACGACGTGTTTCTCGGCGTGCCGACCGCCTACGCCGGGTGGTGGCTCTCCGAGCGACTGAAGGCGGGCACTCTCGACGCCGCGTTCGCGGAGCGTGCTTACCAGCACGTCGGCCGGTACGGGTGTGATTGTCACCGTCAAATCGCGTGGCTTGCCGCTCAAGGCGTGAAGGACACGAACTCACAGGTCGCAATGCTCCAGGCCCTCAAGCGGGGAATCGAGACAGCCGGAGCAACCTTCAAGCCGAGTGAAGCGGCTTTGCTGGTTAAGAAAACACGGGAAGGATTGATCTCGCCCGACGACGCCACCGTGGTTCAGAGTTTCCAACTCGCCACGGCCATCGGATTCGATGTCGTAGGGGCTTCCATCAACCTCGGCCCCAACCCGTTCAAGGACGGGACGGGGAACGACTTCGACGTGATGAAGGTCGCGTATGACCACCTGCGGAACGTGAAGCGGTCCGAGGCCGTTCGCATGGCGGCCTTCACCGCCATCGAGAAACTGCCGAAGGAACAAATCCTTCCCGTATGCAGCGAAATCCTCGCCGATACGACTTCGCCGATCGCGGTTCGCGAGAAGGCGATTTCCATCCTCGTCACGTCCACGAAGCTGCTCGACCAGATCGCCCTGACCGAGCAACTCAAGACGGCCCCGTACCGGCAGTGCGTGACCATCGCGACGGGGCTGGCCGGGAGCAAGGCGGGGGCCGAACAACTCCTCGCGGCCGTCCGCGGCGGCAAGGGTTCGGCACGGTTGCTGCAAGAGAAGACCGTGCTCGACCGGCTGAAGGCGACCGACGCCCCGAACTGGCAGGCCGCCGTGAAGGAGCTGACCGCCGGGCTGCCGTCCGCCGACGCCCGGCTCGCCGCCCTCATCAAGCAGCGCGGCGACGGCTACCGCAAGGCAAAGATCGACCCGGACGCGGGCAAGAAGGTGTTCGCCACCACCTGCGCCAACTGCCACCAGATCGGCGGGCAGGGGGCGAAGGTCGGCCCGCAGCTCGACGGCATCGGCAACCGCGGCATCGAGCGGCTGCTGGAAGACGTGCTCGACCCGAACCGGAACGTCGATCACGCCTTCCACACGACGACGCTGGAGCTGAACGACGGCCGCCAACTGTCCGGCCTCCTGCGGGTGGAGGGCCAGGTGCTGATCCTGATCGACCCGCAGGCGAAGGAGACGCGGGTGAGCGCCGACGACGTGGACAAGAAGCGAACGTCGCCGCTGTCGCCGATGCCGAGCGACATCGCGGAGAAGCTCAAGCCGCAGGACTTTTATGATTTGATCGGCTACTTGGCGGGGCAGAAGGCTAAATAGCCGAAGAAGGAAAGCGAATTCACCGCAGAGGACGCAGAGAGCACAGAGAAAGCAACAGAAATTGTTTTCAATCAATTCTTCATGTCTTTTCTCTGTGCTCTCTGCGTCCTCTGCGGTGAAAAATCTCTTGTTTCCGGAGCAGTCATGATCGGCGGCGGGCTACGGCAGGCGTGGGACGTGGTGAAGGCGGTGTGGAACACGGACGCCACACCCGAAGGGTTGGACGCCGCGCTCGCCGAACTCCGCACGCAGTCGCCGACGCCCGTGTTCTGGCTGTTCGGCAAGACGCAGTCCGGCAAGACGACCATCATCAAGCACCTCACCGGGGCCGAGGAAGCCGCCATCGGCAACGGCTTCCGCCCCACCACCCGCACCAGCCGCGAGTATCCTTTTCCAACTGCGGATGCGCCGCTGTTGAAGTTTTTGGACACCCGCGGGCTGGACGAGGCCGGGTACGACCCGGAGCCGGACGTGGCCGCGTTCGACTCGCAAGCGCACCTGATGGTCGTCACCGCGAAGCTGACCGACATGGCCCAGGGGAACGTCCGCGAGGGGCTGCGCCGCATCCGCGGGTTCAACTCGCGGCGGCCGGTCGTCCTCGTGCTGACCTGCCTGCACGAGGCGTACCCGCAACAGCAGCACCCGCAGCCGTACCCCGCGGCGGCGGAGCTGCCGGAGGTGAAGCGCCGCATCGACGAGCACGCGAAGGCGTTCGACGGGTTGTATGACGTGATCGTGCCGATCGACATCACGAAGCCGGAGGAGGGGTTCGACGACCCGAACTACGGCGGCGAGCACCTGAAGCAGACGCTGTTGAACTACCTCCCCGAGGCGTACCGGCAGTCGCTGGCGCGGACGACGCACCTGACGGAGAAGCTGAAGGACATCCACTCGGACCACGCCGGGCCGATCATCCTCGGGTACACGTCGCTGGCGGCGACGGCCGGGGCGCTGCCGATCCCGCTGGTCGATCTCGTACTGCTGCCGGCCGTGCAGACGCGGATGGTCTACCACCTCGCCCGCATCTACGGGCAGGAGATGTCGGCCGCGCGGTTCCTCGAACTGGCCGGGTCGCTGGGCCTGGGGCTGCTCGCGCGGACGGCCGTGCGGCAGGTGGCGAAGCTGATCCCCGGCGTCGGCAGCGCCGTCGGCGCGACGTTCGCGGCCGCGTCCACGTTCGCTTTGGGCAAGGCGTTCTGCCTGTACTACGAGGAGGTCCACGCCGGCCACGTCCCGGACGCGCACCGGCTGAAGAGCTTCTACCAGCAGCAACTGACGGAAGCCCACCGCCAGTGGAACCGGCCGTCATGACCCGCAACCGCATCTTAATTTTGATGGCGCTCGTCCTCGCGCCGTTCGTGTTCTTGGTCGGCGTCGGGACGTACCACCTCTGGATCACCGGCTGGACTCTCATCGTCTGGTGGCCGATGGCCGCGTGCCTCACCGCCGCCTACGGCCTCAGTTGGTACTGGACCCGCAAGAAACTGACGGAAGCCCACCGCCAGTGGAGCCGCCCGTCATGACCGAATCGAACACGGCCGCCGGGTTTTCAGGCCAACGGCCTGGGAGCGCTCAGCCCAGGGCAACGCCCTGGGTGGGGCGTACCACCGAAGGCAGGCTGAAAGCCTGCGAGCGGCAACCTGTCCCGCCCAAGGCGTTGCCCTGGGCTAAGCGCTCCCACCCCTTCGGGGTGAAAACCTGTCTCGCCGACCGCGGGGCTTCCCTATGACCCGCAACCGCATCCTGATCCTCGCGGCGCTCGTGCTCGCGCCGTTCGCGTTCCTCGTCGGCGTCGGCACGTACCACCTGTTCCACACCGGGTGGACGTTCATCGCGTGGTGGCCGATGGCCGCGTGCCTCGTTGCCGCCTACGGGCTGAGCTGGCACTGGACCCGCAAGAAGACAAAGCTCTTGCCGAACACCGGGTTCGAGAAGCCGCCCGACCTGTGGACCGACCGCGACGCCGCGGCGTGGCAGCTCGTCGAGAAGCGGGCGAACGCCATCGTCGCCATCACCGCCGACGAGATGGCCGACCCGAAGCGGTACTCGGACCTCGCGATCGCCATGTCGCAGGAGATCGCCCGCGTTTACAACCCCGGCGCGGCCGACCCGTTCGGCCACCTCACGCTGCCGGAAATCCTCACCTGCTTCGAGTTGGTTGCCGGCGACTTGTCCCGCAAGGTGAACCAGTACGTCCCCGGCAGCCACATCCTGACCGTCAACCAATGGAAGCAGACCCGCAAGGCCATCGACTGGGGGCAGACGGCGCTCAACATCTCGTGGCTCGCGCGGGCGGTGTTCAACCCGCTGACGACCGGCGTGCAGTACCTCGCGTCGAAGGCGAGCGGCAAGGTGTTCGAGCAGGCGCAGCAGAACGTGATGCTCTGGTTCCAGGTCGCGTTCGTCCACGAACTCGGCCGGCATTTAATTGAGTTGAACAGCGGCCGCCTCAAAGTGGGCGCTCTCAAGTACCGGGAGTTAATGCAACAAGTCGAAAGCCCCGGCACGACCGTGCCCGGGCAGTCGGCCCCGTCCCTCTCCGTCGTCGTCATCGGCCAGGTGAAGGCCGGCAAGTCCAGCCTCGTGAACGCGCTGCTCGGCGACCACCAAGCCGCCACGGACGTGATCCCCGCGACCGTCGGCTCCACACGGTACGAGCTGAAGCTGCCGGACTTCCCGCCGCTCGTGATCGTGGACACCGCCGGGTACGGCGTCAACGGCCCGACTGAAGCCGAGGTCCGGAACGCCGTCGAGTCGGCCGGCCACGCCGACCTGATCCTGTTCGTCGCCCACGCCCGCACCGCCGCCCGGTCCGCGGACGCGGACATGCTGTCGAAGCTCACGTCCGCCATCGCGCTCAACCCGCAGTTGAAGTTCCCGCACATGCTCGGCGTGCTGACGCACACCGACCTGCTGTCGCCGGTGATGGAGTGGCAGCCGCCGTACAACTGGCAGACCGGCTCGCGGCCGAAGGAAGTGCAAATGCGCGAGGCCGCGACGCTCGCGCAAGATTCCGTCGGCCCGCGGGTGGAGGGGTTTGTCCCGGTCTGCACGGCCGCCGGCAAGGAGTGGAACGTCCGCGACGGCTTGACGGAGTTGATGGCCGCCGCGATGGACGACGCCCGCGGCACGGCCCTGCTGAAGATGTTCCACCGCGAGGGCCGGGCCGGGGCCGGGCGGAAGGCCGTCGATCAGCTCCTGTCCGCCGGCCGCGAGGCGCTGCGGATACTGTGGGAAAGCTCGAAGCGACGATAGTAGTAGGCACACTCCGTGTGCCGTTTGCTGTCGGTCGCAGCGGCTCGGACGAACTCGCCGGCAGCATGAACGAGACGGCACACGGAGTGTGCCTACTACTATCTTGCCGCCGCCCCGCTCACTTCGTTTCCTGTCAACACGTCACTTCACCGAGGATTTTCCCATGCCGACCGCCGCCGACCTCGCCGCCGCGTACCGCCAGGGGGCCGCCGACCTGCGGGCCGCCGTCGCCGGGATGACCCGCGAACAACTGACCGCCCGCCCCGTCGCCGGGAAGTGGAGCACGCTGGAAGTCGTCGCCCACATCGCCGACTTCGAGCCGATCCTCGTCGAGCGGATGAAGCGGATCATCGCCCTGGATTCGCCGAAGTTGCTGGCCGCGGACGAGAACCTGTTCGTGAAGGAACTGCACTACCACGACCGCGACATCAACGAGGAACTGGCCCTGGTGGACGCGACCCGCGCGGCGATGGCCCGGATCATCGAGAAGCTGACGCCGGAGCAACTCGCCCGCACCGGCGAGCACAGCATCAAGGGGCCGGTCACGCTGGCGTCGGTGATTCAAGGCGCGATCAACCACGTCAACAACCACCGCCCGTTCATCGACGCGAAGCGGGCGGCGCTGGGGATTTAACCGGACAACCCTTTCGAGGAGCGATCATGGTAGCCCGACTCGTCGCCGCCGCCTTCGCGGCCCTGCTCGGCTCGGCCGCCGCGGCCCAGGAGAAGCCGGACCGTCAATTACGGATCATCGTGTTCGGCGCACACCCGGACGACGCCGAGTTGAAGGCCGGCGGCACGGCCGCCAAGTGGACGAAGCGCGGGCACGCCGTCAAGATGGTGTCCGTCACCAACGGCGACATCGGGCACTGGAAGATGAAGGGCGAGGAACTCGCGAAGCGGCGGCTCGCCGAGGTCAAGGCCGCGGACAAAATCCTCGGCGCGGAGACGGAGGTGCTGCCGATCCACGACGGCGAGTTGGAGCCGACCCTCGCGAACCGCAAAACGGTCACCCGGCTCATCCGCGAGTGGAAGGCGGACGTGGTAATTTCCCACCGGCCGTGGGACTACCACCCGGACCACCGGTACGTCGGCGTACTCGTGCAGGACGCGGCGTACATGGTGGCCGTGCCGTTCGCCGACGAGGGGTCGAAGCCGCTCGCCCGCAACCCGGTGTTCCTGTACTCCAGCGACCGGTTCCAGAAGCCGACCCGGTTCCGCCCGGACATCGTCGTGGACATCTCCGACGTGATCGACACGAAGCTCGACGCGATCCACGAGCTGGAGTCGCAACTGTACGAGGGCGGCGCGCTCGGCAGCGAGGAGGCGACGCGGAAGGTTCCGGCGGACGCGGCCAAGCGGAAGGAATGGCTGCGGTCCCACCCGTGGGGCACGCGGGCCGCCCAGGACGCGGCGCTGTTCCGCGACGCGATCGACAAGGTGTACGGCCCGGACCGGGGCAAGGCGGTCAAGCACGTCGAGGCGTTCGAGCTGTGCGAGTACGGCCACCAGCCGACGGCCGAGGAGCTGAAGCGGCTGTTCCCGTTCGCCGAACACGCGAAGCGATGAGTTCTCGACCCCACGTCATCCCCCCGACCCGCCACCGCGGGTCGTGATTTTTTTACACTTCCCCTGGCCGCATTTCGACGCCCGTGCGGATGTACCCGAATGAAGGGCGGGACCGGCCCGCCGCCGAACATCACTTCCGAGGGTCATCCACACCGCGAGGTTTCCCATGCCACTGCGCGAGCGCGTCGGCCGGTACGTCGAAACCGGCAAGAATTGCTGGAACCTGGAGGGCGACCAGCAGACGGTCATCGGGCTGTTGAACCGCATCCCGGTCACGAACGGCGGGACCGAGGGGCTGCTCGGCACGGCCGTCAAGGCCCCGATCGTCCGGGGCCTCGCCAGCGACGAACTGTACAAGGCCATCACGTTCTTTCAGAAGAAGCAGTTCGGCACGATCACCGGGTTCATCGACCCCGCCGGCCGCGACCTGTCCCGGCTGGAGTCCCTGGCCGCGCGGACGCCGGACCCGCCGCCGCCCGCCCAGGACCAGTGGGCGGACCTGAAGAGCAAGTCGATCCACGCCGCGCTCACGAAGGCCCTCGACGGCGACCTCGCCCTCAGCCACGCGGAAGTGATAGAGATCATCCGCGCCTCGCTCAGCGACGGCATGGTCGTGGCGAACGAGCTGCACGACCTGTCGGCCATCGCGACCCGGTCCCGGACGATGTCGCCGCGGTCGAAGAGGCTGCTGGAGGCGTTCGTGAAGGCCGTGGAAGCGACGGCCGGCAGCAAGGGGCCGTTCCAACTCCCGCAGGAAGGGCAGCGGGTCGCGGCCAACGCCATTTGCGACTTCCTCAAGCGGTCCGGCGGGACGTACTTCCCGCACCTCAGCAGGGAAGAGGTCGGGATCGGGCTGCTCATGCGGGTCGCGAAGCCCGGCCTGATGCGGCAAGGGAGCACGAGCCTGTGCGGCCCGGCCGCGCTGCTGTTCAACGTCGCCACGGACGCCCCGGCGTACTACGCCCGGTTCGGCATCGAGCTGTTCGAGAAGGGCAAGGGGATCATCCACCGGCTGGTCATCAAGCCGGGGAAGGACTGCCGCGAGTACCAGCCGGCTTCGCACCACATCGACCCGGTGGACTGGCTGACGCTGGCCAGCGTCCGCGACTCGGAGAACTGGTTCTTCGACTACGACACGGTCGGGAAGGAGGCGCTCGGGTTATCCCCGTTCGACATGACCGCCGGCCCGACGCTCCCGAACGAGATGGTCCGGTGGTTCCAGTTGTCGGGCTTCCACGACGTGCGGGACGCCACCAACCTTTCCGCCGTCACGTTACCCCAAGACCCCTGGCCGCGGATCGAGGCGGCGAACGGCCTCCTCGCCCGGGGTTACCGTGTCGTCTTGCTCATCAACGACAACATGCTGGACAAGGACGAGCAGACGAAGGGGTCGGCCATCCCGATGCACTGGGTCGGCCTCCGCGCGCCGATCGCGCGGACCGGCGGGACCGTGACCACGACCGTCTTCACCTGGGGGCGGGGGGACTACAAGGTCCCGCAGGGCGCACCCCTGTCCGAAGGGGACTTCACCAAGAACTTCTACGGGTACGTGGCGGCCAAACCGTAGTTCGGCGGTCACGCCAGGATTTCGCTCACCACGCGGCCGTGAACGTCGGTCAGCCGGAAGTCGCGGCCGCTGTACCGGTACGTCAGCTTCTCGTGGTCCAACCCCAGCAGGTGCAGGACGGTCGCGTGCAGGTCGTGGACGCTGACCTTGTCGTCCGCGGCCTTGAACCCGAACTCGTCGGTCGCGCCGTGGGCGAACCCGGCCTTCACGCCGCCGCCGGCCAGGAACATCGTGAACCCGTAGTGGTTGTGGTCCCGGCCGTCGCCGTTCTCGGACACCGGCGTGCGGCCGAACTCTCCGCCCCAGATCACGAGCGTGTCGTCCAACAGCCCGCGCTGCCGCAGGTCCTTCAGGAGTGCCGCGACCGGGCGGTCGATCTCCTCGCATTTCTTCTTTAGCTCGCGGCTGATGTTCCCGTGGTGGTCCCACCCGCCGTTGGAGACCTGCACGAACCGCACGCCGCGCTCGACCAGCCGGCGGGCGAGCAGGCAGCTCCGGGCGAACTCGCCGGGGCCGTAAGCCTCCCGCACCTTGACCGGCTCGCGGCGGGTGTCGAACGCGTCGCCGGCGGCCGTCTGCATGCGGAACGCCGTCTCCATCGCCTTGACGCGGGCCTCCAGCTGCGGGTCGTTCCCGTTCGCCGCGGCGTGGGCCTTGTTGAACGCCTGGATCGCGTCGAGCTGCCGCTTCTGGTCCGCCGGCGAAAGGGCCGGGTTCTTCAGGTGGCGGATCATCTTCTCGGGGTCGGCCTCGGCGGCCGCCACGCGGGTCGCCTGGAACTGGCCTGGCAGGTACCCGCTTCGCTCGAACCCGTTCTGGCCGAACCCGCCGCCGAGCGACACGAACCCCGGCAGGTCCGCGTTCTCCGTGCCGAGGCCGTAGGACACCCAAGCCCCGAGACCCGGATGGACGGCGTCGATCCGGCCGGTGGCAAGGAAGTTCGCGGCCGGCGAGTGGTTCGGGTTCGTCGCGTGGACCGACCGCAGGACGCACAGGTCGTCGGCGCAGGTGCGGACGTTCGGCAGCAGGTCGCTGACCGGCAGCCCGGACTGGCCGCCGGGTTGGAACTTGAACGGCGACGGCATCAGCCCGCCGGTGACGCGCTCGGTCCGCAGGTCGGCCGCGCCCGGCCGCTGCCCGGCGTGCTTGGCGAGTGCCGGCTTCGGGTCGAACGTGTCGAGGTGGCTCGGGCCGCCGGCCATGAACAGGAAGATGACCCGCTTCGCCCGCGGCTTGAAGTGGGGCGTCTTCGCGGGCGCGTCCGCGGCTTGTAGGAAGCTCGTCAGCCCGAGTAGGCCGACGCTCCCGCCGAGGTTGGAGAGGAACGTGCGGCGGGTCGCGGCGAAGGGGTCGGACGAAAGCATGGCGTCTCTTCCCTGGAACCCGGAGCGGAAGCGATGGGGTGGGTGACTAACACCCCATCGCTTCCGCTCCGGGTTCCACAATCAGATCAAGTACAGGAACTCGTTGCTCGCCAAGAGCGCCTGCGCCAGCAGCGCCCACGCGGGCGGGTCGTCGTCGCTCGGCGGGTCGATCAACGCCAGCGCCGTCGTCAACTCGTCGGCCGTCGGGTCGCGGAGCAGCACGCGGTGGAACAGCGCCTTCGTTCCCTCGTCCGCCGACTTCCCGTCCACGGTCTTCGCCAGCGCCGTCGCGGCTTGGCGGACGAACGGGCTGTTCAGGAAGTAGAGCTGCTGCACGGGCGTGGTCGTCGCTTCCCGCTTCTCGCCGTGCGCCTTCGGGTCCGGCAGGTCGAACAGCCGATGCACGTCCGACGGCCGCTGCCGGCTCACCTTGCCGTAGACCGTGCGGCGGCCGGTCCGCGACCGGTCGAGGTCGTCCGACGGTCCGCCGCCGGCGAGGTCCAGTTGCCCGCTGACTTGCAGCATAGCGTCCCGCCACGCCTCCACGTCCAGCCGCTTCCGCTGCGCCCGCCAGAGCCAACGGGAATCCGGATCGACCGCGGCCGCCTTCTCGTCGTGCCGGCTGGACTGGCGGTAGGTCGAAGAGAGCACCAACTCGCGGACGAGCCACTTCACGGACCACCGGTTCGCGACGAACCGGGCCGCGAGGTCGTCGAGCAGTTCGGGGTGCGTCGGCCGCTCGCCGAGCGCGCCGAAGTTGCTCGGCGTGCCGACGAGGTGGCGGCCGAACACCCACCCCCAGGCGCGGTTGACGAACACCCGCGCCGTCAGCCCGGCCGCGTCCGTCACGATCGCGTCGGCCAGCTCCTTCCGCCCGCTGCCGGTCCGCAGCGCCCGCGGCTCGCCGGGCGAGAGCGCCGTCAGGAAGCGGCGCGGCACGACCTCGCCGGGCCGGGCCGGGTTGCCGCGGACGAAGACGGGCAGGTCGCGGAACTCGCCGGGCTTGTAGACGAGGGCCGTCCACGCCGGGTCGTCGCCGTTTACCCACGTCCCGGCGTCGCGGACGACGTTCGCGATAGGGCCGCGGTCCAGCTCCTTCTCCCGCTTCTTCAACTCCGCGACCTTCGCCTCGTAGTCCTTGATCGATTGGTCGAACGGCTTCGGGTCGCGCTTCTCCTTCACGGCCGTGCCGCGCATCTCCTTCGCGTAGCTCAGCCGCAGCGTCGCGTCCACGAGGTCGAGGCGGACCGACGTGAGCGCGCCCTCGGCGGCGGCGTCCCGGTCCAGCGGCCGCTCGGCGAGTTGCGTGTTCGCCATCACGCCGGCGATGGCGTAGTAGTCGGCCGCGGGGATCGGGTCGAACTTGTGGTCGTGGCACCGGGCGCACGCGACGGTCAGGCCGAGGAACCCGCGGGTGACGGCGTCCACCCGCTCGTCCCACTCGTCCGCGACGATGCCGGCGATCACGTCCTTCGACAGCTTCGGCTCCTTGTGGTACACCGGCGACAGCCCGAGGAACCCGAGGGCCGCGTTGTCCGCCGGCGGCGTGCCGGGCAACAGGTCGGCGGCGAGTTGCAGCCGGACGAACCGGTCGAACGGCACGTCGGCGTTCATCGCGGCGATCACCCAGTCGCGGTAGCGGTACGGGAACCGCGGCGGCTTGCACGTCGATTCGCTCGTCGAGTTGTCCTCCGCGTACCGGGTCACGTCCAACCAGTGCCGGCCCCACTTCTCCCCGAACCGCGGCGACGCGAGCAGCTCGTCCACGAGCTTCTCGTAAGCGTCCGGTCGGTCGTCCTTCGCGAACGCCTCGACCTGCTCGAACGTCGGCGGCAGGCCGATCAGGTCGAAGTACGCGCGGCGGATCAGCGTCCGCTTGTCGGCCGGCGGCGCGGGCGAGAGCTTTTGCTCGTCGAGCTTTTTGAGGACGAAGAAGTCCGTCTTCGTCGCCGGCCACTTCGCGTCGGACACCGCGGGCGTCGGCCGCTCGGCGACGGGCTGGAACGACCAGAACGCACGGCCGTTGTCGCCGGCCGCGGGCTTCGCCGGGGTCGCGGCCGGGAGCGGTGCGCCCATCCTCACCCACGCCCGGAGGTCGGCGACCGCGGCGTCCGGCAGCTTCCCCTTCGGGGGCATGGCCGGCGCGTCCGCGGCGTGCGCCACGGCCTTGAGCAAGAGGCTGTTCTCGTCCTTCGCGGTGACGGCCGGGCCGGACGTGCCGCCCTGGCGGATGCCGGCCGGCGTGTCGAGTTCGAGGCCGCCCTTCGACTTCTTCTTGGCCGCCGAGTGGCACGAGTAGCAGTGGTCGGCGAGGACGGGGCGGACCTTCTTCTCGAAGAAGTCCGTCCCGTCGTCGGCGCGGCCGGCGGCCGGCAGGAACAGCAAGGCCGCGGCGAGGGTCGTGAGCGTTCCGGCGTGCGTCATGAGGGAAGAGCGCGGGTGGCGGGGGTGGACGAGAACATTGTAAGTGCGTGGCGGCCGGCCCTCCAGGTGAATCCAAAGACGGTCTTGTTCGCGCCCGGCCTCGCCCCTACACCTCCTGCGATTCCCCCGTTCCCACCCGGAGCCGCCATGACCCTTTCCCTCCTGGCCCTCGCCGCGGCCCTGGCCGCGCCGCCCGGCGTCGAGATCGTCGGCCACCGCGGGGCGTCCTACGACGCCCCGGAGAACACCGTCGCGGCCGTCAAGCTCGCCTGGGACCAGAAGGCCGACGCCGCCGAGTTCGACGTGTACCTCAGCAAGGACGGCAAGGTCGTCGTCCTCCACGACAAGACGCTCAAGCGGACCGCGGGGATCGACAAGGCCGTCACCGACCTCACGGCCGAGGAGTTGGGCCGGCTGGAGGTCGGCCGGTGGAAGGGCGACTGGTTCGCCGGCGAGCGGCTGCCGATGCTCGAGGACGTGCTCGCGACCGTGCCGGCCGGGAAGCGGGTGTTCGTCGAGGTCAAGTGCGGGCCGGAGATCGTGCCAGAACTCGACCGCGTGCTGAAGGCGAGCGGCCTCAAGCCGGAGCAGACGGCGATCATCAGCTTCTCGGCGGAGGTCGTCGCGGCGGCGAAGAAGGCCCGGCCGGACCTGAAGGCGTACTGGATCGTGTCGCTCGCCGCGAAGAAGGACAAGCCGCCGCCGACGGCCGCGGACCTGATCGCGAAGGCGAAGGAGATTCAAGCGGACGGCCTCGACCTGTCCGCGACGCCGGCGGTGCTGACGGCCGAGTTCGCGCGGGCGGTCAAGGCCGCGAACTTGAAGCTCTACGTCTGGACCGTCAACGACGTGGAGTTGGCCCGGAAGATGGTCGCCGTCGGCGTCGAGGCGATCACCACGGACCGGCCGCTGTGGTTGCGTTCGCGCCTCGCGGACGACCCGAACGACGTTCGCGTCATGAGCTTCAACGTCCGGTTCAGCACGGCGAAGGACGGCGTCAACAACTGGGACAACCGCAAGGATTTCCTGGGGGAGACGGTCCTCGCGTTCGACCCGGACCTGCTCGGCACGCAGGAGACGCTGGCCGACCAACGGGACTTCCTCGCGAAGAAGCTGCCCGGCCACGGCGGGCTGTCGGCCGGCCGCGACGACGGCAAGGAGGCCGGCGAGATGATGGCCGTCTACTTCCGCAAGGACCGGTTCGAGAAACTCGACGGCGGGCACTTCTGGCTGAGCGAGACGCCGGACACGGTCGGCTCGAAAAGCTGGGACAGCTCGCTGCCGCGGATGGCGACGTGGGTGAAGCTGAAGGACAAGAAGGCCCCGGCCGCCGCGCCGATCTTTTACGTCAACACGCACTTCGACCACCGCGGCCCGACGGCGCGGCTGGAGTCGGCGAAGCTGATGCGGGCCAAGATCGCCGAGTTGGGGAAGGGCTGTCGCGTCATCGTGACGGGCGACTTCAACAGCGGCGAGGGGAGCGAGCCGTACAAGGCGCTGTTCGGCGGGATGTCGCCGGTGGTTGACACGTACCGCGTGGCGCACCCGACGCCGACGAAGGAGGAGGGCACGGCCACCGGGTTCAAGGCGTCGGCCACGACCGGGGCGCGGATCGACTGGATCGGCTGCTCGAAGGAGTGGACGGTCGTGTCGGCGGCCATCGACCGCACGGCCCGCGACGGCCGCACGCCGTCGGACCACTTCCCGGTCACGGCCGTGCTGAAGCCGAAGGCCGAGCGGGTGATGCTCCGCGTCCTGAGTTACAACATCCACCACGGCGAGGGGACGGACGGCAAGGTCGATCTGCCGCGGATCGCGAAGGTGATCGCCGCGTGTGACCCGGACTTCGTGGCCGTGCAGGAGGTGGACCACAAGACGAAGCGGACCGGCGGCGTGGACCAGGCGGCGGAACTCGCCCGGCTGACCGGCCTGCACGGGCGGTTCTGCAAGCAGATCGACTACGACGGCGGCGAGTACGGCCAGTTCATCCTGTCGCGGTTCCCGATCAGTTCGCCGACGGTCCACAACCTACCTGGGCAGCCGAACCGCGAACAGCGGATCGCGGGGGAGGTCCGGGCGACGGTCGGCGGCCGCGAAATCGCGTTCGTGACGACGCACCTCAACCACCAGAGCGAGGACAACCGCCGGCAGCAGGCGGAGAAGCTGAACGAGCTGTTCGGCACGGCGGCCCACCCCGTCATCCTGGCTGGCGACCTGAACGCGAACCCGGACAGCCAGCCGCTGGCGATCCTCTCGAAGGCGTGGGCCGTCGCGACGAGCGACAAGGCGCTGCTGACGTACCCGTCGGCGAAGCCGGCGAAGCAAATCGACTACGTCCTGGTCCGGCCGGGCGACCGGTTCCGCGTAGTCGAGACGAAGGTGATCGAGGAGGCCGTCGCGTCCGACCACCGGCCGGTGCTGGCGGTGCTGGAGGTCGGCGCTCCGTAGGGCGGGTCAAGGCTTTGCGCCGACCCGCCGGGGTATCGGGCGCGTCGGCGGGTCGGCGCAAAGCCTTGACCCGCCCTACGAACTACTCCTTCTTCCCGTCCGCCTTCGGCTTCTCGGCCTCCTGCTGGACGGCCTTCACGAACTCGCCGAGCGTCAGCGCCCCCTCCGGCCGGCCGCTCGACGAGAACAACAGTCCGTACTCGCGGACGTACCACTCGTGCGGCTTCACGTCCGGCGCGACCGCCGCCGCACCGTTCCACTCGTCTCGTAGGAGTTCGAGCCACGCGGCAAGGGGGAGGTCTTCCTTCCCGAGCGTTAATGACAGGTTGAAGTCGGGCACACGGAACAACACGTCCGCCCCGGCCGCCTTCCTGAGAGCGGCTGTAACGTCACGGAACCCTTGGTTCTTGCATTCAAACACGACTGACTTCGTCAGAGCAGTCCGCAACCGGTCCGCGACGGAGCCGGGTTTCGACCGCAGGTAGGCTAAGGCTCGCTTCTGCTGCACGTCGTAAACGTCAAGCAATCCCTGCCGCGGCTCGTCGAACTTGACATTCACGTTGACCGTCTTCGCGGCCGCAGCCTTGCCGACGAGCGTGTCGTAGGCGGCTTCCGCGGCCGCGACCTTCGCCTTCGCCAGTTCGATCGCCTGTTCCGATTCAATGAACCCCTGCCGGGCCTTCTCGTACACCAGTTCGTGCTGCGCCAGTTCCAGGGTCGCCGCCCGTCCCATCCCCTGAAGCTGCTTGATCGTCTGGAACTGCTTCTCGTTCACATCCAGTGTCCGCTTCGCCGACTCCAGCCGCTTCATCGCCAGGGTCAGGTCGGCGGCGGCCTGCTCCTTCTCCCCTTTCGCGGCCGTCACCCGCTGGCTGACGGCGAGCTTCGCCTGTTGCAACTTCGCGTTCGCCAGCTGCGCCTCCGCCTCCGCGACGTGCACGTCTGGGTGCGTGCGGAGCGCCCGCGTGATGTCGTCCTCCAACGTCGCCTTCTTCGGCGGCGTCGCCGGGACGTTGGCCGGGGGAATGTTCGCCGGCGGCTGGCCCACCGCGGCGACGCCGAGCAGCCCGCAGACGAGCGCCACGCCGAGTAATCGTTTCGACATCAGCCGGGAGGCAATCCTGGGACCGCGGGCGTCCCGCCCGCCCACCTCCACGCCGCGGGGACCCGGCTCAAGAGGCCGGGGGCGTGGCGGGCGGGACGCCCGCGGTCCCAGGGCCGTGGACCCATCGCTAAGAGCCTGCGTTCGCATGGTCGTTCTCCGTTCGTTTCGAGTTCTTGAGGGACGTGAGCAGCCAGGTGTCGTCGGCCCGCACGGCCCGCCCGTCGGCCCCGGCTTCCGCCAGGTGCTGCCGGTAGCAGCGGATCGCGGACTCGATCTTGCTCGCCTTCAGGTACGCGTCCCCCGCCTGCTGGAACAACCTTGCGGACGCGGCCGCCTCCGTCGCCTTCTCGGCTTCCAGTTCCAACCGGTCCGGCGTCACCTCCGCCAGCGTTTCGGCGGGCGACGGCACTTCCACCGGCACGGGAACCCGCTCGATCACCGTCTCGATGACCCGCTCCGGCGGCGGGGCCGGGGGCGTCGGCTTCGCGAACCAGCCGATGGCAACGCCGACGCCCAGGACCGCGGCCGCCTTCGCGATGCCGCGCCACCGGGGCCGGCGCAGCTGCCGCGCCGACCTCGCGAAGATCGCTTCCCGCGTCGTGGCGTCCGGCGGCACGTCGTGCGGCGTCAACAGGGCGTCGAGGTCGTCGTCGGTCATGATTCGTGCTCGTACTGGTCGCGGAACGCCTGCCGGGCGCGGGACAGCAGCGACTCGATCGCCTTCGCCGTCTCGCCCCACTCGTCCGCAATCTGTTGCACTGTCAACCGGTCGAAGTACTTCGCCCGCAGCACCTGCTCGCACCGGTCCGGGATGACGGCGAGGGCGGCGGCCACCCGCTCGGCCCGGTCGCGGGCGGCGTCCCCGGCCGGGGCGAGGGGGTCGGCGTCGCCCAGCGGCCCGACCCGGCGGCGGTAGCGGGTCCGCGACCGCAGGTGGTGGCGGAGGACGTTCGTGGCGATGCCGCACACCCACGCGGCGAACCGGCACTTGTGCGGGTCGAACGCGGCCAGCCGCCGGGCGGCCGTCATCCAGGCGTCCTGCAGCACGTCGTCCACCAGGTCCGCCAGGCCGCTGGCCCGCCACCGGACGTACCCGGCGACGCGGTCGAAGGCGCGGTCGTACAGGTTGCGCCATGCGGCGGCGTCGCCGCCGAGGGCCGCGTCTCGCAATCCCCGCTCGGCCCACGCCTCGTTGGCATCGGTCATGCGTCATCCTGTACCGAACGCCCACGGAGTGCCCGCGGCTGCCGAAATCCTTCGCGGGCGCGCCTAAAAACTGAACAGAATTTGCTTGCTTTCGACCCACTTGTCCGGAACTCGGACATCGGTGTCTTGTTGAAACGAGGGCTTGTCCGTAAATTGTCTCGTGCCCGGACAGCTTTCGCCACCGCGCGAGGCTCTTTGTAGGAATGGCGTCCGACCCCGTTACCCCGAACGAGACCGCGCCGGGCGAGCCGTTCGGCCGGTCGGTGCTGTTCGTCTGCACCGGCAACACCTGCCGCAGCCCCCTGGCGGAAGTGCTGTGTAAGAAGCTCCTGGCGGACCGGCTCGGCGTCCCGGCGGCCGACCTGCCGGCCCGCGGGTTCACGGTCCGGTCGGCCGGCGTGTCCGCGTTCCACGGGGACGCGGCCAGCCCGGACGCGGTCGAGGTCGCCGCCCGGTGGGGGGCGGACTTGGCCGGCCACCGCAGCCGGCCGGTAAACCCGGAGCTGCTGGCGGCCGCGACCGACGTGGTCGCCATGACCGCCGGTCACGTGGCCGTGCTGGCGATGCGGTATCCGGGGTACGGCCCGGCCCCGGTCGTCCTCGGCGGGGCGGACGACGTGCCGGACCCGATCGGCGGGGACCGGGCGGATTACGAAGCCTGTGCGTCGATGATCGCGGCGCACCTGAATCGCATGATTGCGGAGTGGACGAGGACATGAGAGTTGCTGTCGGCAACGACCACCGCGGGGTGGACGCGAAGCGGCGGGTGTTGGCCACGCTGACGACCCTGAACCACGCGCCCGCGGACCTCGGCACGAACGCGGCGGCCGGCGTCGATTACCCGGACTTCGCCATCGCCGTGAGCGAGGCCGTCGCGGCCGGGAAGGCCGACCGCGGGGTGCTCATCTGCGCGACCGGCCACGGGATGTGCATCACGGCGAACAAGGTGCTCGGCATCCGGGCGGTGAACTGCCGGGACGTGGTGGACGCGGAGATGAGCCGCACGCACAACGACGCGAACGTCCTCTGCCTGTCCGCGGACCTGCTGAGCGAGGACGTGATGGAGCAGATCGTCCGGAAGTGGCTGGAGACGCCGTTCGAGAACGGCAGCGGCCGCCACGCCCGCCGCAACGAGAAGATTTCGCAGTACGAGCAGGCGCACCAGAAGAAGTGACCGACTTCGCGAGCCGAGCGGCGTAAGCCGCCGGGTGGGTCGCGGACACTCAGCCGGCGGCTTACGCCGCTCGGCTCGCCTGTTGTTTTAGATGAAGTACATCCCCGCCTCGGCCTCCGTCAGGGCCGGGGCCTTGCTCCCCTTCACCCGCAGCTTCGGCTTCTCCAGCACCACCGTCGTGTCGGCCGGGACGCTCTCCGTGATCCACGTGTTCGACCCGATGACGGCCCGCTCGCCGATCGTCGTCGCCCCGCCCAGGATCGTCGCGTTCGCGTAGACGACCACGTTGTCCCGCAGCGTCGGGTGGCGCTTGTACGAGCCGTGGACCAACTCGCCGTTGTCCTGGCGCTCGAAACTCAGTGCGCCGAGCGTCACGCCTTGATACAACTTGACGTGTTCGCCGATGTCGCACGTCTCGCCGATGACGACGCCGGTGCCGTGGTCGATGAAGAAGCCGGGGCCGATGCGGGCACCGGGGTGGATGTCGATGCCGGTCTTCGAGTGGGCGTGTTCCGTCATCATTCGCGGGATGTACGGCACGCCGAGCGACTGCATCTGGTGCGCGACGCGATAGACGGTGATCGCCTCCAGGCCGGGGTAGCAGAAGATAATCTCGTGGCTGCTCTTCGCCGCCGGGTCGCCGCGGAACGCGGCCTCCACGTCCCGCTCGAGCGTCAGCCGGACGTTCGGCAGCCGCCGCAGTAACTCGATCGCCTTCTTCTGGGCGAGCGCCTGGAAGTCGGTGTGCGGGGACTCGGCCTTGAGGTCGTGCCGGAGGGCGCGGGCGATCTGCTCGGTCAGCCGGTCGTGCAGGGAATCGACGAGGCTGCCGACGTAGTAGCTGATGTTGCCGATGTGCAGGTTCTGCCGCTTCCCGTAGCCGGGGTATAGGATTTCGTGAAGGTCCGATGTAATCTCGGCGACGGCCTCGCGGCTGGGCAGCGGCTCGTGGCCGAGGTGGTTCAGCCGGCTGCACGCCGTGTACGTGTCCACCAGCTGCTCGGTGACGTACTGGAGTTCGGTTTCCTTGAGCGTCAGGTCGGTCGCCATGGGGTCCATCGCCGCGATGAAGGGGACGTGGGCATCGTAGGCGCGCGGGGCAACGCGGACAACGAACGCCCTTTAATCCCTTCGGCTCGTCGATCGGGAAAGTCGAGTAAAACCGGAGGTCGAGGTACGAATGCCGCGGGTGTTTGCGGACGCGGCACGGACTGCATGGGGCGTTAGCAAGAGACGCGATTTCGGACGTCGATGTCCGCGAGCGGCGAAAACTTCTTGACGTCGATTTCGCCTTGAAATTCAGGGCGAAACGGCGATTCGAGAAAAAACTCGGGGCGCGGAAACGGGATTGGCGCGGGGGGTGCAATTACTTCTCTCGCACGAGTGAATCGGGCAGATGGTTAACAGAGGGGAGAGGCTGTTAACTACCTGTGCCGAACCAACTCTCGCACTAACTGACCGGGTTTCGTGAACGGAGGGGAGAGGCCGTTCACGAACCCGGTCGGTTTGATTTTCCGACCACCCTCAAGCCCCGCGAGTGATCGCGGGGCTTGTTTCGTTTTCATATAGCCGCCGGCCAGCCGGCGGGGTGGGGGCCGGGGCAGGCCCCCCCCGGCAAGACTGCGGCTCAATGCGGGCGACGGATTGGTTGTCACACGAACAGCCGCCCGATCGCGAACAGCCCGCCGGCCAGCAGCACGGTACACGGCAGCGTCAGGCACCACGCGAGCAGAATCTTCTTGCACGTCCCGCCCTGCACGCCGGACCCGTTCGCGGCCATCGTGCCGGCCACGCCGCTGCTGAGCACCTGCGTCGTGCTGACCGGGGCGTGGGCCACGTCCGCCGCGAGGATCGTCGCCGCCGCGACGACCTCCGCCACCGCCCCCTGGCCGTAGGTCAGGTGCGTCTTGCCGATCTTCTCCGCGACCGTCACGACGATCCGCTTGTACCCCACCATCGTCCCCAGGCCGAGGGCCAGCGCCGTGCCGAGCTTCGCCCAGAACGGGACGAACTCGACGGCCGACGCGAACGCCGCCCGCGGCTCCGCCTGCTTCGGCAGCGCCTTCGAGACGCGGTAGATCGCCTGCCGCACCTCCCACCGTTGGTTCTTGTCGAGCTGCTCGAACGAATCCTTCCCGGCGAGCGCCGCGTCCAGCATCGCCAGGTCCGCCTCCAGCCCGGAGGTCCACTTCTCCGGCGGGATCGCGGCCCGCGCCGCCGGGATCGCCGCGTACACGGCCCGCGCCTCGGTCGGGCTGTTCGTGTCCAGGGCGTAATGGAACGGCAGGAACCCGATCAGCACGAGCAGCAGCAGGCCCATCCCCTTCTGCCCGTCGTTGGACCCGTGGGCGAAGCTGACGCCGCCGCACGTCGCAATCAGCACGCCGCGGACCCACCGGGGCGGCCGGTCGTCGCCCTGCGGCGGCTCGTACAGCTTCGGCTCCTTCACGGTCCGCTTGAGCGCGAGCAGCAGCAGGAACGCGCATACGAACCCGATGACCGGGGACACGAGCAGGAACATCCCCGTCTCCCCTGCCTTCGCCCAGTTCACGCCGGACAGGCCGCGGCCCTCGATGAGACTGTTCGCGAGGCCGACGCCGAGGATGCTGCCGATGAGCGTGTGCGAGCTGCTGACCGGGATGCCGTAGTACCACGTGCCGAGGTTCCAGACGACGCCGGCGAGCAGGAGGGCGAGCACCATGACGAGCGCCGCCCCGGACCCGGCCCGGTCCACGAGCAGATCGACGGGGAGCAGGTTGACGATGCCGAAGGCGACGCCGGTGCCGGCGAGGATCACGCCGAGGAAGTTCATGAACCCCGAGTAAACGACGGCCGGCGTGGCGGCCATGGTGCGGGTGTAGATGACGGTCGTGACGGCGTTCGCGGTGTCGTGGAACCCGTTGATGAACTCGAACGCGAACGCGACGAGCAGGGCGATCGCGAAGAAGATGAGCGTCAGCGTGGGCAGTGACAGGGCGGCGTCCCAGAACCCCATGGGCGACCTCGGTTGGGTGGCGTTGTGTCTCCACAGGGTACTTCGCCGGCGGGCCGCGGACAAATGGCCGGCGGGCGGACATTCAACGAATCTTCATCCGGCCGCGCCCGACTTCCGAAGTCCGGCTTCGACTTCGGAAGTCGATCCCGCGCGGCGAGTGAATGTGTCCAGAAGGTGTCGATATCGTTCCTGTCGGGTGGAACCCGGAACCCGCATCTCGTCGAGGAGTGCGAACACCTGTTCCGGCTCCGGCAGCGTGCCCGTGCGTGTGTCGAGGTATTCCGGGCAACTCGAATAAGGCCACTCCTCCGGCCGCGCGACCAACCCGGCCCGCACGGGGTTGAGGTGGAGGTACGCCGTCAGGTGCAACAGGTACTCGTCGTAGGCCACCTCCTTCGCCCGGAACGGCCCCTGGAACAGCGCCCCGACGCGATCCCGTTCGCGGTTCACGATCTTGGCGAGCGAGATGGCGAACCGTTGCATCGCGTGGGCGAGGTCGTCGGTCATCGCCCTCACGAGCAAGTGATAGTGGTTCGGCATCAGGACGTAGGCCAGCGTCGTTGCGTGCGTCGGGCAGACGTACTGCCGGTACTTACGGAGGAAAAGGCCGTAGTGGTCGTGGCTGGTGAAAATCGGCTGACGGTTGTGACCGCGGTTGTAGACGTGGTAGAGGCGGCCGGCGACGAGCGGTTCCGGGCGACGGGGCATGAGGAACCCTCCGAGCGTCGGCGAGAGAACCCAGACTTCCGAAGTCCGGCTTCGACTTCGGAAGTCGATGGCGCGCAGGGACGTTTGTATTCCCGCCGGGGCGTTTCGGCTTCCGTTCGGCTCGCCGCGCGGGATCGACTTCCGAAGTCGAAGCCGGACTTCGGAAGTCTAGGTCTTTCCCAGCACCAGATCGACGACCCAGCACCCGCGGACGTGAACCTGCTGCGGGTCGCGGCAGTGGCCGAGGATGGCGGCGTCCTCGCACCCGGCGTCCTGCATCGCGTCGGCGAGGATGGGCATGGCACTGAACTCGCGGACGTCGTATATTCGTCGCGCCACACCGACGGCGGCGGAGCTGCGCCACGCGGGGTCAAACGCGACCGGGCGGAACGGATTGCCGAAGTGTCGCGGATGATGTCGGGACTACTCGCGTAAAACAACCGGTCGCGAAGCTGTTCGTATCGGTTGCTGCGCTTCTGAACATGGTTAAGTAGAGCCAACACTGAGGTTTCGTGACCTGTCTTCAACCAGTGAAGAGTGGCGGTAAACTTTAACCGCGCATCAGACAAGTCATGATCCGATATCCAGTGGTCGAGCCAATCCTCGACGGCCGCGACGGCCGATTGGTAGAGGCTGTTTCATAACAGCTTATTGAGTGTGATGAAGGCCATGGCGAGTTCGAGGAGGCCGTCGTAGTGGGCCATGCTCCGCTCGAACCGGGTGATGACGGCCCGGAAGCTGTGCAGCCAGGCGA